>Ga0114964_10000053_pt1 | contig 82957 bp, 113 predicted proteins | sample C_131016_MF_Meta_FD_92638 | JGI IMG/M metagenome (GOLD analysis project Ga0114964, IMG submission 92638) | Freshwater microbial communities from Lake Croche, Canada to study carbon cycling - C_131016_MF_MetaG | ecosystem: Environmental > Aquatic > Freshwater > Lake | place: Lake Croche, Canada... | reverse complement strand
GGCTTGAAAGCCAAATTTAAGAGAGCCTCATGCAAAACATGAGGCTCTTGGCTTAACTATACAGATAATCTTTTGTTAGAAACATCATAGTATTTTTGACTAATCTCACTGCCAATATAATTTCTATCAAGCTGTTTACAAACATAGGCGGTTGTGCCTGTTCCTGAAAAACAATCATAAACCAGATCGTTTTTGTTTGTAAAATTAACTAAAACTTTAGAAACTAGTTCTTCTGGAAACGTAGCCTTGTGTCCATCCACAGATTTTCTAGACTTTTTTACAAGCCAAATATCATTTAAAGAACCTCTTGTGAAATTACATTTATCAAACATTCTATTGATTGATAAATTTTCTTTTTCTAAAACTAAAATTAATTCATGCTGCCTATTCAAAACGTTGTTGTGCATTGCTGGCTGAGCGTGTCCCTTGTCCCATATAATAAACTCTTTTATATTATTTGAATAATCTCCCATCAATTTAAAGAAGGCCCTTTTAGACCCCGTTACAATCGATATATTGTAAAACACTATCTTGGAAACTCTTATCAACTCCCCAAGAATTTTTTTGTGCAAATTATAAAATTCATCTATAAGAAGATTGTCAGAAAACTCAGAATACTTTGTGCTGAATTCTTCTTTTAATATTTGTCTAGAGCAATATTTCCCTTTTAAAACTCTAAGATTCATATTGTATGGCGGAGAAGTAAATGAAAGGTCTGCAAAATCGTCTGGCATTCTAGCCATAGTTTCCAAACAATCTTCATTATAAATCTTATTAATTTCCAATGAAAACCTCTTCAACAGGTAGAGGGTCTAAATTTTTAAACTCTAGAGAAATACTTCTACCACCACGAGCCTCGCTCATAAATCGACTAAACAATAAACCCTCTCTAACAGGATCAACATTGGTTATACTTAAACAATAACAAATTAAAGCTCCTGCTGCACTTCCTCTACCGGGGCCACAAGCTTGACTTCCATCCCCCCAGCCCAATATTTCTTTACAAGCTCTTCTGGCTTCGTCCGTCATCTTCTTTTGAATCAAGAAATAGCTCGCAAATCCTTTTCTTGTTATGAGCGAATATTCTTCTTTGATGCGATCTAAATATTCTTTTGTTTTGGGAAGGTTTCTGCGTTTAAACCCATTCATTACTTCTTCTTTGAGAATTTCATCTGCGTCTGGTAACACCGGAAGCTTCAAAGATCTATCTAGCTGTACGCCTTTGGCCTTTTCGCAAATTCTGACAGTATTTCTTTTAGCTTCACAGAATAGCTCATAAGGAATAACATCTGAATATTCATTCAGCCATTTTTCATTTAATTCTTCTTCACTCTTCATCCACAAACTTGCATCTTGAAGCTCAAAAAAATCTTGAGTGTCATCTGCTGCTATGGCGGTTTGTATTTCTTGAACGGTTCTTTTCGTTTGAACCATTAACATAAGTCTTTGAAACTTGCTGTCTTCTTTATTACAATAATGAACGTCGTTGGAACAAATTAAAGGCAAACCATACTTTTCATGAGCTTTAATTATAAAAGCGTCATAAGGCTTTTGCTTCTTGAAATCCAAAAGCATTAATTCCAAGTAATAGTGATCTTTGCCGACCATTTCTACATATCGTTCAATAACAGCAAAAGCCGCATCTTCACCTTGTCTGTCAAAGGCTCTTCCAACTTCGCTGTTGTAGCAACAACTTGTAAATATCAACCCTTCTTTATGTTTCAAAAGTTGGTCGTAGTTGATTCTAGGCTTACGATAAAAACCTTTGGTCCAGCCCCAACTAGTGAGTCTAACAAGGTTTTTGTAGCCAACATCGTTGTACGCAATTGCTAAAAGATGAGGACTAGCTTTTATTTCATTCTTCTCATCTTCATTTAAATCAACAATAAACTTCTGAACGTCTTCTAGACCGTTTGATTCTGGCTGAAGGCGATTAATATATAGCTCCGCAGAAAATATCGGGGATATAGTATCCTTGCCCTTTTTTTCATTGATTTTTTCACAAGCTCTTATTTGTCTAGGAACAACAGCCAACATACCGTGATCGCTCACAGTAAGAAACTTCTGATTAATCTGAGTGGCTCTTAACGAGTACTCTTCTACCATGCCGAATCCGTCAATTTCTTTTTCTCTAAGTGCCCCGCTGATTAGAGCGGGGCACTTAGAGAAGGCTAAAATCGGTATAACCTAATGAAGGTGGAGATGTTCATAACCAACAATCTCCACCTTCCTAGAACTAAAATCAGAATTTAAGCCCATAAATTGCCCTCCCTTCTTAGTTAAAAGGAAATGTTTTTTGAATCAATCTTTGCACTTTATTTTTACCACAATCCTCAGTAAAAAACAAGAGCTTTAATTTATTGGATTGATATCAAACTTTTACAGAATAAAACCCGATTCACAGAAATATGTTTTTTCGACCCCACAACCCCACATAATATTTCTTCCTCAACAATATCTAATTCTTTCCTGATTTTGGCTCTAAGCTTTTTATGTTTTCTAACTTCTGGGGGCGGCTCAGAGAAAGTTGGATTTTTCCCCTTCAAATAGTCGTTCAGTATTTGATTTATGTTTTTAAAATCCCAATACGGAATAATTAAAAGATAATAACCTTCTTTCTCTGTACAAAACCTTATTCTTTTGTAGTCGTTTTTAATATTTATTTCTAATTTTTTTTGTGGGGCATCTTTTTGCTTAGAGCCAAAGCTAACGGGAATATAATGTTGACGCCCATTGTATTCTATTAAAAGTTTTTCTTTTGGCAAGACAAAGTCTATGCGGCAGGTTTTGGTTTTGTGCTCACGAAAGAAGTCTTTCTCATCTTTAAGACCACGACGTTTAAAAAACTCTAAAATAGCTAATTCTCCTTTTGAAGATTTATGAAGTGGACATCCGTATCCTTGCGTATGATTATACGGTCTTTGCAAGAAAGGCTCATGACACTCTTTGCAAATAATTTCGACAGGCGTTCTACTGTTAACATATTTTACTGAATCATAACAGTATTTGTCTCCATGCTTTTCCTTAGCTTTTTCAATGAATGTTTCTTCGGTGTCTGCTCTTTTTTTATTAGCACATGGTAGACATCCGTCTCCGCTCGTATGATTCTGGGGTTTTTGCCATAAAGGCCCATGACACTCGTTGCAAATAATTTCGACAAGCGTTTTGCTGTTAACGTATTTTACTGAATCATAACAGTATTTGTCTCCATGCTTTTCCTTAGCTTTTTCAACGAATGTTTCTTTGGTGTCTGCTCTTTTTTTAGTAGCACATGGTAGACATTCTTTTCCTTGCAAATGATTATATGGTAATTGCCAGAAAAGCTCACGACACTCGTTGCAAATAATTTCGACAAGCGTTTTGCTGTTAACGTATTTTACTAAATCATAACAGTATTTGTCTCCATGCTTTTCCTTAGCTTTTTCAACGAATGTTTCTTTGGTGTCTTTTTTCATTTGCTACTAAATATTTCGTGATTATTTAATAGTATTATAGTTCCTTAAGTTGAAATATGATGAGAAGTTATTTAAATCTTTATAATAGATCACAAAAATAATTTTGCATAGCAACTGATTCATCGGGAATCTTTTGGTATTAACCGCCAACGGTTATTGACTTTTTTAACAAACCGGCCAAGTTTTGTTGGAATATTATAGTAACTCGCACCTTCAGGCTCATATTTTGTTTTCTTTGTTTTAAACGGACCAGAATTGTTCATTGCGAACCTTGTAACTAAAAAAGCATATTTTTTGCATGTGCTAATAACAATATGGAGATGCGATTGATTTTTTTCTTTTCTAGAAGGTATATCCATTGTTGAGTATTGGAAAGGACGAGCTAAAGAAAATTTATCTCCCCACCATTTTGCATCTTTCATCTCGGGTTCTACTTTGATTTCTTCAACGCAACATCCATCTGGAAGACGGTATTTTTGATCCCAAAAGCCGTCCGAAAAATCGCCTTGATCCTCTTTTTCGTTTGTTGTAATCAATTCAGCATTAAGCACATCCTTCATAATTTCTTTTGCTAATTCTTTGCCATTGCTATCATGCAAGCTTTTTAATTTGGGGCAATATCTTTTATTTTTATATAATTCGCTCATTGACTTCTGCTATTTTATTCAAGAAAATTATCATCCGAATCAATCGAGCCAATCGTTCCATTATGAACAAGAACTTTAAAGGTTTCAAAAGTTCTATGGCATCTCATTTCGTGCAATTGTGAAATTCCCAACAACGCATTTGAAATTTCATCTTTTGACATATCGTTTTTAAGAATTGACTCGCACAATAAGTCAATATCGTCTTTTGTATTCCAGCAAGCAGACATCTGTTCTTCTAAATCAAATCTATTCATTTTTCAATCCTTATAAGGAATAATATGCTTTCTTACAAAGAAAAGATTAACGAAAAAGCCACAAAACGCACTCAAAATATTACTGATAATAGGTAAGCAATAAGAATCAAATGGATTCAAAAACAAGCTTAAAGCCAGACTGATCCAGAAGCTGGAGCATTCGTGGCACAAAAGAAGTTTTCTAAAAAAAGCAAACTTTGCAACAAAATTCCTTGCGGGAACACTTATTTCAGTGTCGCTCCAAGCATAGGAAATTCCTAAAGAACAAATTAAATAATAAAGAAAAATCATAGGAAATACACCATGACAGAATTTTCTCTTTCCGCAACGCTGAAACTTCTAAAAGTCTTTCCTGTTAGCGAATTTGTAAAATCACGCCAAGCTTGTTCTGTTTTTTCAACAGACATTACTTTTCCAGCGTAATTATTTTCTGCTCTTTGATTGTTGATTAAGTGTAGTTCTCTAGACAAAAACTCTGGATCAAATATGTATTTGTTTAGAATATCTGGGGTCTGCTCTACTTTATCTGTGAAGAATTTAAAAACTCTTCCTCTACAAGAGCAATTAGGATTGTCTTTAAATGTGACCAAATCGGCTAGAATATCTGGAAAATCTGTTTTCAGTCTCTCGAAAGTAGAATTATCTCTGATTAATATAGAAACGCTGTCAGCAACATTTGACAAATTTATCATTTGATTTCCTTTTAATTAAGGCTAGTCAAATTATTATAGATAAATTTAAAGATGAGTCAAGCTTTTTCTATATTTGTTTCCAAACATTATCTTTAAACTCGAATCCATTTGGAACATCTCCAACTGGTCCCGGTTTATTTTCTTTTGATGATTTTAAAGTTGCTTTGACTCCGTCTGCTTTGTAATGAGGTTTAGCATCATATATTCTGTAATATTCATCTTTGGTTAATGCTTCTGGAGTTGTGGGGTCATAGGCGAAACCATCTTTTTCAACCCAAGCATGAAGTATTCTTCTTTTGGGAATTCCGCCTGTCAACACGCCTTCTACATAATCACCATCTATTTTCATCGCAAATCTTCTTGAACAAACATAACAATCGCCAGACTGATATTCTCCATTGTCCACCAATTTTCTTAATTCTTTGGATTCTGGGGTGTCAGCTTCAATACCTTCGCTAATGTATTTTTTAAATGATAGTTTCATCAAAGCTCATTTTAATATGTGACCAATCAAATTATCGACAACTTTTCGAGAACGTCGAAATAATTCTTGTTTCAGTTTATCGTCATTTGTTGGATAATCTGTTCCGAACCCAGATATTAAACCATCTACACATCCTTCTTTTACGTAAATTCCGGAGTAAACCATTTGTTTGACGATAGGTTCTATACTCTTAATGGGATCTGAGTTTACGTTTTTGTTGTTTTTTGTATATTCAATATAAGAATCTGGTTTTTTGATGTCGTTATAGTCATCGGCTCCGTTGTCGCCTTGCATAAAGAAAGCTGCGTACTTGCCTTCTAAGTGATTTTTCAATAAATCGTTATACTTTCCGCTTTTTGCCAATGGTCGTGTAACCGCACTATTTTTTAAATCATCTCCTAATATTTCTTTGGCATCTTCCATATTTAGGGTAAGATTACAACACACTAATCGGTCAAAGAAACTTTTTACTACGCTACTGGGGGCGTCCCAGTTAATGGGGGAGAACACAACGAATCCGTCGCAATTTTCTAATTTTTTATAAACATCTTCCTCATGCATAAAATCTTTTATTTTGCTTCCTTTGCTATAGCATGAACAAGGAAAATGGCAATGAATACCTCCAGCCGTGCTTACACAAGCTTTACAAGGTTGAATGATGTTGCCGTCGCACTTAACAGATAAATCTATTACATCAAAAATCACATCTTTTCTATCTTTAATAGCATTTTTTAACAATCTATAACTTTTAGATTCATGATCTGGGCAGCAATCCTCGTTTCTAGCAGATCCTTGGATTGCTAAAATCTTTATTTTAGCCCCTTTGTTTCTGGTTCGCTCTTCATTTAAAAAATCTAAAAACTCTCTCATATTTGCTTTCTATTATCGGTCAATTTGGAAGCTCTAGTTCTCCAACAAACTCCCAAACATTTTTCTGATCGCATAGGCTATATTGGTGTACTTTGCCTGTTTCTGGACATACAGCGAAAAACATACCCATTATAGCTTCGTTTTCAGAAGACTCATGTATTTCATCGTTCATACAACCACCAACACATTTATAGCTCATTTCACCCTGTGTTTCTTTTCTTGGAACTCTTGCCTATTAGCTTATTGATTGCGTCTACTAGAGAATAGATATTACCATGCGTTTTATTGCTATCAATAAAGTTTTTTGCAACTTCCGGCGACCAATTTAATTTTTTTATCACATCGTACATATTAATTCCATTTAACTTCAATTGATCATCTAATCTTCTTGAGATAATTCCATTTTGCAATATAGTATTTATTTTCAATATAATGTAATTTTTGATAGATTTTTCATCATGCTTAATATTCTTCCAGTTTGATCTAGTATAATTAAAAAGCTGTTGAGTTAAAGTTTGTCCGTGTTCGTCTTTTGCTCCCGTTCCCCAATAAATTGCATTAGTTTTATTTCTTGCTACTTTGTCCAAATTTTTGACATAGTAGTTTATTATTTCGTTTACCTTTGGTTTGAATTCATTCCAAACTCTTTCATAATATGAATCTCCAGAATAACCAGGTTCTGGGTCATGTCTATTTGACATTAGTTTGTTAGGAACAAAATAAACTATATTAGGCTTTGGATTTAATAATGCAACGACTTCTTTTGGAACCAAACGTCCTTGCGTTCTATATTGTGAAGCAAGTTTTTTATATTTTTGAACACTTTCCGCACTAATAGTACTGATAAGCTCTGCTTTTAACTTATTGGCAAGAGCAGGCTTCATTAGGCCTAAATACAAAGAAGTTGATGCAGAAGGGTTCACTCCACTGAAGTCATATCCCAATCTTTTTAGTTTTTGCAATAAAACAGTAATCCCTGTGTGTATTTTTCCGCTGAAGCCCATTGGATTAATATGTCTTTTATCTCCAACAAAATGAACTTGTTGAATATCAGACCAACCCTGACCTACAGCACCGGAAACTTCGCCGGGGCTTCTTTTAAATGCATTTAAAATGAAATCATTATATCTCATTTTAAGAGCTTGTGCCCAAAACTGAGCAGGAAATTGTTTTAAATATTCAATATCGCTCTCGTCCAAATATACAGGCTGCTTACTTACGTAAGCCATCTCCTTCAGACTGAGCCATGAAGCGAAAGTTCCCACAAAACTCCTATTCTGCTTCCATTTTGCTTTGTTTGAATTCTTCAAATTCTGCTTCGGCTACTCTAGCCTGTTCTTCTAGATTTTTTAGATCATTCTGTACATTCTCATAAAAAGTTTTAAGCTCTAGCTTTTTAGCTTTTTTTAGTTCAAGAATTTGAGCTATTTTCTGTGAAAATGCAACAAACTCATCAGTCAAAAGATAATCATTTTTTTCCATGTTTTTCTCCATTGTGTAAATATCTATCGTCTATCGTCTTTTATTTCCTGTTCCTCCAACTACGCCACCTGCTATAGCGGCTGGGGTGGTGTAGTTATCGGGTGAGAATTGTGCTTTGGCAGCAGCCAATCTTTTAGCAATCTCTTCAGAACGACTATGACCATAATGATTCAAGGCGGTGCCTGCCGGCTTTAAGTCTATTGTTCTTGTGAGGTCAGTAGGAGATGAATTAACCATATGATCAACCGCATCTCCTCTTTCTGCTTTGCCTCCAAAAATTCCTCCAAAAATTCCAGGTTTATATTCGCCTTGAAGTACCTTAGCAGCATCTCTATATGAGTCTCTTAAATCTGGACTTTCTGGTACAGATATCCGAGTCGTATTTGTAGTTCCAGCACTGCTCGTATTCGATATTGTTGTTCCAACTCCCATGCCGTCTTTAGACAAAATATTTCCTTTGCCACCAATATTTGCTATATCTTCTTGGTCGGGAGCACCGAATCTTTTCATCATTTTTCCTCCAGTAGCGAGTTTTGCTTCTGGGCTTACTTCGTATCCTGTTTCTGGGTCTATGAAGGAAGGGTGTTTTACGTCATGACCAGTATTAGAAGTATTTACTTTCCCACTTAAGTTGTTTCCTGAGCCTTTTTTATTTAACACAATATTGTGTTTCGCCCAGTCGAGAACTTCTGGATCTATTCCTTGATCTTTTATTTTTTGCACTATGAAATCTTGTACTTCGTGGGTTATTTTTCCTACTCCAGCACCAATAGCAGCACCGGCACCAACCAAAAATGCAAACCTTGCAATTTCTTTTGGATTGTTTTTTGCATATTGACCAATTTCTTTAATTCTACTGCTTATCGAACTAGCTACTTTTCCGCCATATCCTGACACATTTCCAGCAATAGTTCCGGCAGCTCCACCCAACTTCTCTCCCGCCCAATCTCCCCAAGAGTCTGCTTCTATAAATGCTCTGAATGATTCCGTGGCGTTGCCCGCCCAACCGGGACTGGAATAACTAGTCTGTTTTTGAACGGGTTGTTTTCCAGATAGAGTATTTTTAACACCCTGTACGGCTCTGGCACCTGTATCCCATGTTGCATCGAATGCTTTGTTCGCACCCTTCATCAATGGTTGTTTAACGAAATAAAGAAGAGCAGCAAATGGAATAGCGGCTGGTCCACCTGTCATTCCTGCTGCTATCAAGGCTGTTGCTAAGGGAAGCGGCACACCAGTTTTTTGAGAAAGAAATTTCGCAGTATCGCCAGCTTTTGATAATGCTTGTTTGGCAACATCCGAGTATTTATCGTAATTTTGATTAGTTCCTTGTTGGGCCTGATTGTAATTAGTTCTATAACTTTTGGTCATAGAGTCCAAAAAAGCTTCGTCGTATTTTTCTTTATTGTTGCAATATATTGCAAATGATGATTTCATGGAAATATATAGGGCGTGTTTTCACGAATTTTTAACGTGATCTTCTCTACTTACCACTTCTACATCTTTTTCAAAATTAGTACCGTAGCAACAATACACTTTTTCGTTTCCATCTACATCTTTTGTTGATAAAAATACATCTTTGCCCCAAATAGACCGTATTGCCATTAAAACATCTGATACATATGGCTCATATAAAGTTCTACCGTCATAAAAGTGCTCCAACATCATTGAACCATCGCCTCTGTAATTGGGCTCTGTAAGGCGTATGTCTGGCAGACCTCCATTGACATGCTTTCGCATCAAAAGTGTCTTAATCTTTTTATAATCACGGTTTTCAAGCCTAAACTCACCATTAGGATAATGAACCCAGTTAAAATACTCTTGTTTTCTACAAAACTCTTCGGTAAAGAACTCATGAATTAAAGTAAGATCGTTATAATACTTTCTTACTTCAAATATTTTTTCTTTGCCTAGCTTTGTTTCTAGATCCCAAGATTCTTTTTTCCGCATATCTTTGCAGTCTTCCCACTCTGTTCCAAACTGCCCTTTATCCCATCTTTCTCGAATATCTGCTAAAAGGTTGTAACCTAGTTTGTATGGATTAGTAGAATACTTACCGCCTAAAACACCCATTTTGTGTTGTGAATACTCAATAATACCATGATCATCTCCCTCTTGACCAAGAGAAACATAACCTTGTTCTGCCATTATCACACTGTCTACTGTACTAGCGAAGCCTTCGTTCAAAGTTTTAGTTTGTCTTTGTGGATAAAAATACATAGCTTCATCATAAAGCATCGAAATAATATCCGCTTGCCATGGTTTTAATGGTGCGTTATCTCTTAGGAATCCCAATATATTTTTTGTAGGTTCTTTGAACAAACCAAGCTCTTCAGCGATATCTTCTTCTTGAACTCTTTCATTTTCTTTTGAAATATATTCTTTTGTGTTTATAAAAGGCTCCATATAAAGCCTGCTTTTATCAACTGTCAATCTTCTTGGATGTCTATACTTTCTTTCATCTCTGATAATGACGTTTTTAGATATCTTTTCTGACCAAGCTTCTGATCCGTCTATGAGTGTTTGTATTCTCATAGCCCAATCTAAAAATTCTGTTACTTTCTCTTTTCCCCATCTGGTCATATATCCACGAATCCTTGTGCCGTGATTCGCCATCTTGTTCAACATATTTGTATCTGTGGCACTAAAATATATGTTATTCTTAAAGAAATCATTATGACCTGTGGCGTGAGCAATAACTGTCAGGTGGTCAAGAAGCGTATTGCTGCTTAAACAGTAGATGTAACAGGGATTTGTATTGATTACCATTTCATAAATTTTGTGAAGCCCGAATTCATATCCACGTTGTAGTTCTTCGTATTCCATGCCAAAAGACCAATGCGGATATCTAACTGGAAAGCCGTTATAAGCAGCTATCTCGCTTATCTCGTCATAAGTTAGAAGTTGCACTACTGTGGGATAAAAATCTAGTCCCCAGTCTCTACAAGCTTGTAAAATTTTAGGGGCGTATTGTTTCAATTCTTTTGAAAGTTTTACGCCCGGTACGGTATTGTCGCCTAAAAGAATAGGCGAACCATGCATGAATTTATTTGACATGAATATTCCTTCTCACTTCACTAATACGTAATCATGAAAGCATTGAGACATTTGAAATTCTGGAAAGTCCTTGCCATTTGGTGTTAGTCTTTTCAATCTAGAACTAACAATATTACTGTTTTTGAAAAAATCTTCTGGCGTCTGATGTTCAATATCTGGTTCGCCTTTCTTTTTCAATTTGGCTTTTTCTATGTAACCAGCATATGTGGCTATAGGAAAAATAACCTTAGTATGCTTTTCTTCAAAAGTATACCCCATAAGCTCTAATTCTTCTTGAGTGAAAACCAGATGAACAAAAGCTTTGTTGATTTTTCTGTATAGATGTCCGCCATGTCTTGAAGACCAAGGATGTGTCCTCATGTATATTTTGCCGCCGATTGATAATACAGACTTTGCTTTTATCAAGATATCTACCGGATCACCTTCTGCATGATCGATAACATCATATATCATAATTACATCATATGGACCTTCTTCTTTAACTTTTTCAAAATCTGTTGTTAAAAGAAATTTGTCTTCTTTTTCTTCCCAGTTAAACTTTGACTTTTCTGGCTTAGCTATATCATAACCAACAGCTATTGCCGAGTCTTTTGATGCATATTTGACCATGTGTCCTTCGCCACATCCAAAATCCAAAAACTTTTTATCTTGAATTTCTTCTTGTACCAATATATCGACAATTCCTTCTGCTCTATCCATTTTTTCTTCTTCGGAATCTTGATTTACTATTTGGAAATCAAGAACTGCTTCTGGCCACTCATCCGAAGCCAATAAAATTTTAAGCTCTTCAAAATGCTTATCTGATGATGTATCCTTAGCCTCCAAAGCGGCTGTAGCTACATGTGCAGCTACGGGTTCGGATTCCGAATTAATTTCTCTTAGAACATCGTTGAGATTAATTTGAATCTTATTAATCAGATCGTATATTTTTTTCTTATCCATTTAACTTTCCTCATCTTGTATAATTTCTGGGTTGCCTAATAATTTCTTGATAGCCTTCATGATTTCTTTATTTCTATCTTCTTCAACAGCAGAGGACCAATAAGGATTTCCTTCTCCTACCGAAGCAGTCCTTACATATTCTGGATTTAATGTTCCGTCATCGATAGCGTTATCTACATCATCTTTCACGCTACCGCCTCTCACAGAAGATAAAATTTGAGTTATACCTGTGAAGTTAACAACATCTGAATTAAACTCTTCTTGTAGAGTAGAGATAAAAACTTGATTGTCGCCTTCCCAGTTTTCTCCATCTGTAAAATAAAAAACATATATATTCCACTTTTCTGGTGGGTATCTATTCTCAAATTGTTTTGCTATAAATTTTAAAGAACTGCTACATGTGGTGCCGCCGCCAAACCTATATTTATAGAATTTTTCCTCATCTACTTCAATAGCAGTTGTATCGTGCCAGACATACAGCCTATCTACTCTATCGTAGAATCTTCTGATCCATGTGTCTATCCACCAGCTCATATCAGATACTATATCGCATTTGGTAGAATCCATAGATCCAGAACCATCTCTTGCAAAAACTATCAAAGCGTTGCTGGAGGGTATCTTTATCTCGTTGAATTGTCTGTATCTTTTATCGTCATTTATTGGTTTTAGTATTCTAACGGGGTCTTTTAAACCTGGAACTACTGATAGTTTTTCTAGTGTTCCTTCTGCTGCTTGCCTTTTTAACGTCTGCATAAGTGTGCGACGATTGTGTCTTAATGATTCAGGCCCGATGAGCGAGATATTATTGTATTTTATTTTTACTTCTTCGTAAGTTTCATTAGGCTTTTTCTTTAAGTTTGGAAGTTTTAATTCTTCCTGCATAAACTTTAGAACATCTTCTAGGTCTAAGTTTATTGTTATTCCTTCTACTTCTACTTCACCTGCTTTATTTCCTTTTCCAGGTTTAGGATCTTGGCCTATAACTTCACCATCTTGTCCTTGACCTCGCCCAACGCCTTCTCCAGAATTGCCGTAGACAATATGGGGAATATCTATCTTTGGAATAGTAATAGATATTTTGCCATTTTTACCACGATGGCGAACAATCTGCCCACTCTTTATAAACTTCTTGAGTGCTTTCCGGATTCTTCCAGAAACCACATCTCTAAAGTCTTTATGGTCTTCTTCTATACGGCGAGGCAAAGTTCACCTAATTTCTAGTTTGTATGAATCAATTCGATGATGAATCTGTCTTCGTTGATTTCGCAAATAAAATCAGCCATACTCATGGACATTATAAATGATTTTTGTTCTTTATTAAGTCCGCTCAAGAAGTCGCCTAGAGTACCATCTTTGCTCCATACTTCCATACCAACATCATCGATGCTGGTTAGCATTCTTTTTTTCTTAGCGGTACCTAACCAATAATTTTTCATTTTTATTTCCCCCAAAGCGGCAGGCAGATTAGCGGGTTATCTGCCTGCCGCCTTTCGCAATTTTATAAACCAAGCTCTTTACGACGAACATCCATCGCTCTGCGATATTCTGTATATTGGGCTCGCTGTTCAGGACTGGTTCTGTCTATACGAGATTTAGCACCATTGTTTTGTCCTGTTTGATTTCGATTTTGATTGTTTTGATTGTTTTGATTGTTTTGTCCAGTTTGATTTCGATTTTGATTGTTTCCATTGTTGCCATTGTTGCTTAATAAGCTATATGCTTGCCTCATCATTTCGTCTTGTTTTATTTGTCTGTCTAGTTCCATCTTTCTTTTGGATGGCGGCAAAGAAAAGTAAGCGTTGATTTTGTAATTCATATTGTTTTGAAAATTTCTACCGCCTGATCCTCTCATCTTTTGCCTTAAGTTGTCAGGCAAGCTATTGATTTTTTCTCTAATCTGTGCCGCACTGGCTGCTATTTCTTTTGCCTCTTCTAAATTTGCAGGACCATTATTTTTTATATTATTTTGTATTTTTTGTTGCATTTCTAAAATTTCTACAATTCTAGGATCAGGAAGGAATCTTGTACAATACCATCCTAACAAGAATAAAAGCAACAAAGAACACAAAATAATTAATATTTTTTTATTTTTCATGATAATCAATCATCTTCTGCGGTGTCGCCTCGACTAAAAATAGATCCTACAAATTCCAAGACATCTGTTGCAGAGCGGTCATTATAACCATACTGCTTAACAAGTCTGGTTTTGATTGCATCTATCTTTTCTTGGATATTTTTGTCAACAACGCTTGATCCAGTTATGCTTAGAGCAGAAAGCTTAATGGTATCTTTTACATCTTCAAAAAGCTTTGCTTCCAGAGCTTTTCGAAGCTTCGGATTCGAATCCCATTTAAATTGCTTGTTTTTATGAGATAGTTCTCCTATAAAAGCAGCAATTTGACGACGAAAATCTTCGGCCCCTGTTTCTGGGATTTGAATCTTTTCTTCAATCTGTCTCATCAATCGTTCGTCTGGCTTTCTATCTTGTCCTGTGATCGGATCTTTAATTTTTGACCGATTAATATAAGCCATTATATTATCAATATAATTTGTACACAATCTGATTATTGCATCTTCGTCTCCTACCAAAGCTTTTTGAACTTCTGACTTCAAAATTTCTGTTAGCTTTTTAAGAGAAAGATCAACGCATGAAATATACTTGCCTACCTGCTCTTTGTTGTTAAACAAAGAAGAATTATCTAATCCATCTTTAAGCTCGTTAAGAACCATAAACATATTTACATATTCATGATTGTTAGCTAGACAGTTAGATATCTTATCTTGAAGATATCTAACAGAAACGCCGCCAGACATACCTTCATCTGGATATTTATCTTTCATCTCTTTAACGCTGTCTTCTGTCCAACCTGGCAAAAGTCGGCCATCATAAAGTTCCGCTTTTTCAGTTAAAGATATTTTGCCATCTTTGTCTTCTGCTAATCTGGTAAGGACTGAAAATAAAGCTGCTATCTCTAATGTGTGAGGAGCTATATGTTGCTTCACCTTGCTTGGTCCGTAATCTTTTTCGAGAATCTTTAATTCTTCAGACCATTTCAAAGTGTATGGAACGTCAATCTTTGTTGTTCTATCTCTAAAGGCTTCCATGTACTGGTTGCTCTTTAGCTTTTGAAATTCTGGGTCATTGGTGTGACCAAAAATTGCTTCATCAATAGAAACCTGTGCGAACTTTTTAGGCTTAATAGATTGTTCTTGGCTGGCTCCTAGCAAGTCGTACAAGAAAGCTGTATCTAATTTAAGCACTTCGATAAACTCTATCATTCCTCTGTTACCGGCACAAAATTCACCATCAAAAGAAAAGGCTCTTGGGTCAGAATCTGAACCAAAACTACCTATTTGTCGGAAGTTAATATCGCCAGTAAGTTCTGTGCTATCTTGATTCTTCTCGTCTTTTGGCTGAAATGTTGCGATACCACAACGCTCAGATTCACTATGTACTTTTCGAACAACACGGATATGTTGTTCAAGCACCTTCTCAAGATCTCCATTATATTTTTTGAGAAGTGTCCCCATAAACTTCTTGCATAATGGATCGAGATCATCAGAGCACTTGAGCGTGTATGCATCTACCTTTCTTTCTTCTGGCAGCGAGCTCTCAAATATACTATTTAATTCCTTGATAAATGGTAGTCTAACATCCAAAGGAAGCAATTTCAGTGGCTGTTCGTGCATTGGACAGTCACATGTTGAGTCTGTATATATTCCGTCTGATCCTGTTGGTAGATTGACCCACTTAAAGGAATACCACGCTCCTGCGTCTGTCTTGGAATATTTCTCTAGTCCTCTTTTCAACAATCTACATGTCGTTGATTTGGAGCTTCCTACAGGCCCATGGAGCAGCAGGATTCTACGTTCTGTTCCGTAACCTCCTGCTGCTCCCTTGATAAATTTGACCAATGCGTCCTTCATGGGAGCCAATCCTACTATTGGCAAGTCAGCATCGTCAAAGAAATTATAATGAATGTAGGTCTTTCTGTATTCCTCTACAGTGCTTGATCCTTTTTCGATTATCATTTCATAAATACTCTGCCAAGCATTTCTTAGCAGGGAGGGCTGTTGCTTTAGCAGATCTAGATACTCGCTAAAACTCATTTCAGAATTTAAATTCTTAAATTCTTCCTTGTTAAATCCGGTTAATATATTTTTGAGAGCGGTTGATTCGGTGGACTGTACATATTCCGTCATTTGTTATCTCCCGATTGGTAAAAGATACTATATAACAAATCAAACAATCAATCAAGTTGATGTTGAAATTATTATAAGCAGAAAGCATAAAAAAGAAAAGCTTACTTAGCCTCTCCCCAGGAATCGTTTCTATTCAAATCATTTATCTTATTATATGGACTAGAAGTCTTTTGAGCAACCTCTGCTGCTCTTCTTTGTTTGATAACGTTTGGAAGGTTATGCTTGAACCTATAATCGTGCCCTGATCTTTCATTGTTCCACCTATCTGTTCCTATAGGATTAGAAAAATTAAAACTACAGAATGACATTATTTTTTCTTTTTTGCTAGATCCACATTCTGGGCATTTTACTGTTTTGTATTTTCCAGTATCGTCGTATGGGACCATTTCTTCAAAAATATTTTCACATTTTTTGCACTGAAAGTCATATCTTGGAATAAATCACCTGTTTTCTATTGTTCTTCGTCTTCAACCTGTACTAATTCTTTTAGTTTTGTACAAGTTTTTTGAATATAATTTAGTTTAGTATTCAATGAGTAAAAATTCCACCAAAAAGAAGTTTTTAACATTTTCAAAGATGTTAAAAGCAATTTATAGTTCATTTGTTGTTGAGAATTTTTAAATTTACGTTCATATAAATTTATTTCACTCTCAAGTATCTCATTATATTCTTCTGGACCTATGATGTACTCATTAGGGTCCACATCTCTTTCATTATCTTGATCATCATCTTCGAAATTAAATCTTCTCATTGTTTCCCTGCCGATATCCCTTGAAACAAAGGAATGCTGGCATTCCATACTTGCCCAATTCGTATCTCGTTAATGGTCATAATGTTTTTTAAAAATCTTTTAGAGCCTGATGTAGTCAGTGGACAATTCACATTATATATCCACTCAGATAAAACAAAATTTCCCCATCCGTTAAAATAAGAAGAAAATACACAAGCATCATCTTCTTTAGAATCACAAACAAATGGAGAATTTAACAAAACGACATCATTTATAGAGCTGGGATCAATTTTCGCCTCTTCAAAATCTCTTATGGCGACAGATTCAGGAGGAACTATCAACATTGGTCTATCAGTTAATCCCGCTAAGTTACTTAGCGAATATTCCCCATTATACATCTGGAAAGGGATGTTTACTTTTTTCGTCCATAGAAAAAGATTTCCTGTGACGTTTTTTCTTCTAGAAACAACAAAGACTTTTGCTTCTGGTAAATTTTTTGAAATAGAATACCAGCAAACATATGCCATCCAGCTATGACCTGGTATGTGGTCACAAGAAATAAGTATATTTAATCCGTCGCCCAATGAAGAAATCATAAACTAATAGAGTTATGTTGCTTTCTTTTGAATTACATAATTCTTGGCGTTGATTGTACCGTTGTGGTTTTTCTTTGCTGATTTTGCTGGTTCTGCTGGTTTTGTCTTACAGTGTTTGACACTTTGTCTTGAATTTGATTGGGGTCTGGCTTCAAACCCTTGGGTACTACTTGTTTAATTCTTGGATCTTTTAAAACCTGACTGGCTATCATCGCAGGATTTGGTGGTCGATTTGATGGAGTTTTGACCATTGCTTGAGCTATAGAGGCATCTATTTGTTTATTGAATTCAGAATTCTGATCGTCCTCAGATAAACGTCTCTGCTTTAACCACTTAGAAAAAGAACCCATAAAATCCTCCATTTAGAATATATATATCTTTACGGTTAATAATTAGGAATTATATGATATCATTTAAAAGCTGGCTTATATCTGAAGAGGTCGTTAGAAGCTATAAAAAGGCGAACCCTAAAAATCCCCAACAAAACTTTGTTATACTTTATGGAAACACATTTCCAATTAAAGATGAGTTGAAAAAAATGGGTTTTAGATACTTCCAAGGCACTTGGAGCACACTGGAAGATAAAATTACAGACCAAATGAAATCAACACTTATCAGTCTAGGCGTCGATCTAAGCGGAGCAGATGAAAAAAGACCCGAAGCTCCTAGTTCTCCGCCACAAATAACTCCGCCAGAAACATCAGATGATTCCAATAAAACCAAAGCCGATCAACTTCTCCACAACATGCAGGCCGATTTAACTAAAGCAATGAAAAGCGAAGGAGAAGATTCTAAATTAAAAAATTTAGTAGCAAATATAGAAAAAATGATCGAACATGTTGCCAATTTGACTGACGAGGCTACTAAGCAATCATTTATAAGAAATTTTTTAATTTTCTCTTCTAAATTCCACAATTACAGTCTAACAAATCAAATGTTAATATGGACCCAAACAAAAGGAGAAGCACAACATGTTGCTTCTCCGACAAATTGGACAAAAATGGGAAGAACTATTCATGATTGGTCAAAAGGAATTGTAATATTTGCCCCAAATTTTAAAAACATAGAAAAAGAAAATCCAAATACAGGAGAAAAAGAAAAAAGACAACTTAAATATTTTAAAGCTGTAAAGGTTTATGACGTCACAGCAACAGAACCCATTCCAGGTCATCCTAATGTATTCAGTCCGGTAAACAGAAAAGACTGGAGTAAGGATGCAAACGAAGACGTAGAAGAATTGAATGTCTTGATAAACGCTTTGACCAATTGGCTAAAAGAAGAAAAAATACATGTTGATTACCAAGAACTTTCTAGCGAATTAGGTGGTCAATCATTCGGCGGTAAAATAACAATAAACAATAAGTTTAAAGGAGTTAATCTTTTCAGCACATTGGTTCATGAAACAGCCCACGAAGTTCTACATTGGCTTGAAAAGGGCATAGACTACGGCCCCCGCTCTAAATTAGAAAAAGAATCTTCTAAACAACAAAAAGAAATAGATGCAGAAACAACTGCTTTTATAGTTTGCCATCATTTTGGATTCGAAACAAAAGACACTCCAAACTATCTAGCTCTTTGGAGAGCTAAAGGCGATGATATAAAAGCAAGAAGACAAAATGTTACTAAAGCAACCAAGATGATCATCGAAGCAATAGAGAAAAAAGTAACAGAATCAGATATAGATTTTGAACCAAGCGAGGAATCGTGAAAACATTTAAAGGTTGGATGGAATCATATGTTGGCAAATCGTCTTCTACTCAAGTAGGTCCATATTTAGTAGAATTAAAAGATGGTGGAAATGGTAAGATATTACTGAGTGTTTCTCTGGACAACAACACTCCAGGAAATGACAGCAAAGGCATAATTACCAGAATGGTAGATGTATCAGATTTACAGAAAAACCCCATAATGGGAGCAGGCAAGGTTTCTCTCACTGGTCCTTTGATGCATCCTGCGATGATGGACAGAATGGAACCAGTAGACAATCACGGAGCAGGTGGATTGCCTTCAGCCTAATCACTTCCAACACTCTACTTCTTGGTCCCAGTAATGCAGAACTAATTGTCCAGATGTAGAAGGGTAAAATCTGTCAATCTTAATTATACCTGCGTGAATCTTTCGATGACACAAAGAACAACAAACAACAGTGTTTGTTTCGATATAACCGTGGCCTTCTTTACCCGGAACTATTCTATGTACATCCAATAAGTCATAGATGTCACAAGGACAAAAATAACATTTTTTTTGTATAAGTTTTTTAACTTTTTTGTTAATCAGTTTTTTTCTGCGAGCCATACTACAATCGAGTATGGCTCGCAGAAAATAGCTACTGAATTATTTTGTCATTTGTGGGTATGACAATACCACTTCCATGTTGAGCGTTATAACCGTTCTTTATATCTTGATCTGGTTCACATATTAAAACCACATGATTCATGTTGATTTCATATTTGCTATCTGATGAGAACGGCACAAGCGGAATAGAACCGATACCCTCCTGCGTCATCATAAACCTTTGTGGGTTTTTTAGAATGATACTTACAGGTGTACACTCAACATCCGCAACCACATCTTCGCCCGTAACCAATTTAACAACTTTGATCATGTTTGATCTCCTAATTTAGAACTCCAATTTAAAGCTTCTGAGACAATCGGAAGCTGTTCACAAAAAATCTTCTTTGCATCACATGCTATTTGCATGTGTTCTTTTTGTGTGCCGTTTTTTTCTCTAAGAGAAATATAATGTATCCACGACCTAATGCTTCCCTGCATGTATAGTCTAGTGGGCGTATTCAACGGAAGCACGAATCTAGCACACTCTTTTGCTATGCCATCCGCAATCATTCCGTCGTAAATTGATTTTGCTTTTGAGAAATGTTCACGGATACGAGCATTCCATTTCACTTTTATTTCATCAGATATATCATCGATGCTATTTTGTCTATTTTTAGTATCTTGTCTTCTAAGATCGAAAAGCGGAATATCCTCTGATAGCAGTGTTGCATCCGAATATCTTAAACTAAATTCTTGAAAATTGAAGCTTTTATGCCGTAAAATTTGTGCGGCGATAGCTCGGGTTGTATCGATCTCTAGAACCATGTTCGACATTTCAAATATGGACCAGTGAGAATTATCTATACAATATTTCAAAAGTCTAGAATAATTTTCAGAGTCTTGATTGGCCGGATTGCTGACTCTGGCGCAGTATGCCATTAGCTTCTCTGCGTCCGGTGTTATAGAAACAAATTTAACACTCATGCTTTGATCCCAAGAATAAATCTGACTTTTTGATATTACTTTATATCAGATTTTTGATCAAGACGAGAATTTTTTTTCTTTTTAAAAAATGGATCTATTTCTATAGTGACAGGGTCAGGATACATCCTTGTTACAGGCCCACCAAATAAGGGACGAATAAAAGGAGCCACAGAGGCTGTGGATGTGCCAACTTCTTGTAATTTGAACCATTCTTTAAAACTCATCAAGTTATCGCTCCCATTCCGCCACCCATATCGCCCATTCCTCCTCCCATATCGCCTCCTGCTGGTTGAACTATGGGCGTCCATCCTTTGGTTAGAAAATTCAATAATTCTTTTCTATTTAAATGATATCTTCTATTGTCTTCGTAATTGGATTTATTCAATCTATTTCCTTTTAAATAACTCCTATTACCTCTTTGTGGTTTTAATCTTATATCTGCTCCATTCGGAGTCAAAGAGCCTTTAACAATTTCCCAAGGAGAAAGTTTATAAATATTTTGTCCCAACCCAAAATGAGCTGATATTTGTGGGTCTGATTCATAAGCTTTCACTAAATCAGACCACTCTATACCTTCTTCGTCTCCTAAAGCTGAAAAATAATCAATTTTGTTTTCAGGTTCGGGACCTTCTTCCTCTTTAATAACAAATTGTTTAAAACCAGATAAATTACTCATAATAACTATATATCATATCTGATTACAAATAGAGAAAAAACCATGAAAATTATGACTTGGGAAACATTCTACGATATATCTAATAGCTTAGACGAAGAAGGATTTACTCTTTTCTTTAAAAAAGATGGTGAGTATTTTGCTGCTCCTGAAGATAGCCGTATTGTGTTTGCCAAAATAAAATCAAATGATACAGATGATTTAACCACAGAGCCTGGAAAAGAAATAAAATTTATGGCTAAAAATTTATCAAAATCTAAAAAAGATGATCCAAAAATTGTGTTATTTGGCGAAAAAGATATACCAAGCATAAAAGTATGCGATAAAAGAGATGTTGTGAGTCACATATCAAAGAAAAAATAATATGTTTCCTTTTGAAAAAAACGATAAAAGACAATACACATGTTTTGTGTGCGGAGTTAGCCACACAAGTTTCAACGAATTTACAGACCACATAACAGAAAACCACGAAGAAGGAAGAGAATATATAAGATGTCCTCTTGAGCGATGTAGAGCATGCGTTAGAGACTTACGTCAACACTTTAAGACCAAACATCCTTCTCAATCTATTCCAAAAATAGGACAATTTAGAGCCACTATATGGAAAGATCAAAACTCAAAAACTGGGAAAATGACACAAAGAAAACCCAAGTTTAGAGAAGGATACATGTTTTCCGTTAAAAACGGAAAAGAAGTTCATTATAGATCTGGCATGGAGTGCGAGGTATATGAATCATTAGAAGCTTTGGAAGAAGTAATGAGATATGAAGTCGAACCTTTTGCTGTGCAGTATAGTTTTCAGGGAGAAAGTCACGAATACAATCCAGATCTACAGGTGTTTTTCCATGATGGACATGTAGAAATATGGGAAATCAAACCATCTAATCAAACTAGCTTGCCTAAAAACAATGCTAAATGGTCCGCCTGCCAATACTTTTGTGAAACCCGTGGATACAAATTTATGGTGCTCACAGAGGTAGGAATGAGTAAATTAAAACAAAAAATAAAGAATGGCGGAGCTTATGAGCTTTAAAATTTGGCTAGAAAACAGTCTCGGTCAATATATAAAAGAGCAATGTTCTTTATTGGTGAATTATGAATTTTAAGATTTGGCTTTTTAAAGAAGAAATAACACCTGAGCAGAACTCAGCTTTTAAGCAACTTTATATTATTATTAGAGATGTTTTATTTGACCTTAAGCAGCAAATAGACCAACAAAATTATACAATCAATGACGTAAATGACTATATAAAATTTTGTCGTGATTTTGGAAGAGTGGGACGTTTATATCGTCCTTCAAAAAATGCAAAAGGATGGAAGCCTTCTGGTTGTGGGATAGAGATCTTGATTCCCGATATGATAAAGAATGCTTTTCCATCGTTGGCTACGCCTTTTTATTTGGGGTTTCCTGTAGAGGAGAGCGAGGCCGGTGGATTAGTAATCCATGGTTGGGGAGAAAATAAAGGCAAGAGTGACGAAATGCGCATTAACATATTTATTTTTATGAAAGACCCTGACGCTTATAAGGCAACCATACAACACGAATTACAACACTTATTAGATGTAGGTACTGCTCCCGATGAGAGCGAAGAAAACGCTCTTATAAGAGCCAGAGATTATCTTTGTCACAGTGGAGAAGTTTCAGCTTACGCTAAGGAAAGTGCCTACAGATACTATAAGATGTTTCCTCAAGACGCATCTTTAGATTTCAATAAGTTCAAACAAAACTTCTACAAGAAAAAAATATCTGGAAGTGTGGACACACTTATACATTTCGGTGAAGATCTTGAGAGATTAAAAAACAAATTTAATTTAACTCCTCAACAAATAGAAGAATTAAAATCGTGTTATAATAAATTTGTTCTTACTTTAACAAAGTATTTCCTTTATTTCAAAAATCAGCCTTCGAAGGCATCTTGAATGGTTTTAGTACGCTGCCTGATTTGAAAAAGATATTAGACCATGCTTATAGACATGAGGAATCATATCAATTTTCACCATATGTTAAAATAATCAATAGCAAAACAGACTATATAAATTAGTTCAAGGAGGAACTAACATGGTCAAATATAATCTAAACCACCTGCAACAGGAAGAACACCAAAGGGTTTGCGGGCCAATTCAAGACGATGAAGCATTGTTTTTATACTCAATAGTAAAAGCAATGAGGATGAAAAGAATATTGGAAGTAGGTGGACTGCATGGCTATTCTGCCCAGAACTTTTTGGCATCTATGACAGAAGGCGTACTTTACACCGTAGACCTCAATAAAGTCCCTAAGCTTTCAAGCAACCACATAGTTATTCAAAAAGACGCAAACAAAGTAGACCATTTGGATTTTGCTCAAGGAGATCCTCTTGATTTGGTGTTTTTTGACTGCCATAATATGTCGCAAATCGGACTTCATGATAGATTGGTCAAATCAGGAACAATCGACAACAAAACAATAATAGCCCTACACGATACGAATGTCCATTATGGTGTAGACGGAAAACCTAAAGTACATCAAAGGGTCGAGAGAGATATGACTAATAAGTTAAAAAAACTCGGGTACGATGTATTTTGCTTACATCCTAGAAAAAAGAATCATGGAGTAGGAACAGATTTAAAATTTAGACACGGAGTCAGCATTTGCCAAAAGTTTAAATTCTTACCTTTGACAAATACAGCTTGTGCTATAGGAGAAAAATTTTTCATATGATCAATTTTCACTTTCTTTCTTCCCGTTTTCTACGTACCCAGTTTTGTGGTAAAGCTCTTTTAACACCATCCAACGGCACATAAGCCCCACCAAATGTTCCGTCTATATCTATCTGGCGCTTCACTAAATTGAATGTGCCATCATTCCAAGAACCATCAATCATTAAGTCTGCAATCGGCGGAATCCACACCTCTACCTTTTCACCATGACGATACTGCCAATTTGAATCAAATTCAAAAGTGGGAACCATGATCAGTGTTGCTAAGAATATTCTTTGGGAGAAGTTCATATTCGTTCGTCAGTATGTGCTGACCGCAGGGTTTGAAGTTGATTTGCATTCATTGTTTTTCTCCATATAGGTTTTCTAGATCTTCAATGTTGAATACAAAAGGAGTACGTTTTACAACACAATCTTCAGTCGAATATACATAATCATCAAATTCAATTTTAAAAGTCTTGCATGGTTCGCAAGCATAACTATCTTCGCATGTGTCGAAATATTCTTGATTGGTTTCAAATGATAACATTCCATCATATTTTTCTATCAAATCTCTAAGGTCTTTCATAAAGTCTTTTTTTGTGAAATTATCCATTGGATTCTCCTGTTTTTTTACCAACAACCCAATAATCAAGCAAAGGACTATCCTGCAATACTTCCGGTTCTCTTGAAACTGAGCTTGTGGGTTCAATATTCCACAGTTTTAAATCTTCTGTTAGATAAGGTGATCCTGCTTGGAGATAATACTTCTTTCCGTGTCTAGAAGTAACATTATAAATTTCATTTTTAGTTTGTATGAATCTTTTAAAATTCTCAACAAAAGGTTTATTTTTGCTACTAAATTCTAAAAAATAATCGTATTTTGAATACTCAACAACACGCCCTGCAATAGATACGGCCCCTGCCCAAAACGCTGACTCAGGTGTGATTCTGCTAAAAGCATGGTTGTTTACAGAGTATGAATCTCCGTAAATCGATGGCATGTATTTTTCAACATAATTAGAAATTTCATCTACACTGAGCCGAAGTTTGTTAGCCATGATCTCTGTGTCAAAATCACAACTGCTAAAGATGTCTATAAACTTATCTTTGCTAAATGTTTCATATTTTTGATCAAATAAATTCTCCATAAAAGAATTGAATTTCTCGAGTATTTCAACCTTTGATTTGTCATTAATGTACACATAATTAAAATCATGCCTACAAAGCGATATCTCACTTGAATGATTAGAATAATCCCAATAATTAGGCCTTATCAAGAAAATAGGAATTCCACCCATGTCTTTTATTGTTTGAGATTCATTGGGGAACCTTAAATCATCACAAACATAGTCTCCTTCGGTAAAGAATTGTTTGAATTTATTTATATGGAAATCTTTATCTACTTGATCTCTTAAAACGTCTGTGCCAATATACTGTAGGGCGTCTCTTTTTGTATTAAAGACCTTTTTACCCGAATAAGGTATTTCTATTCCGATAATATCAGAAAGCTTCTTACAGGCATCCTCGTTCCATTCTACAGGAAAATTTAAAAGAGACTCTTTACCCTCTTGTGTGTATAATGAGTCTATTTCCCAATCATATAGCTGGGAGATATATCTTTTCAAAGGGTCTCCAAAACTCGCTTTTTTAAACCCTTTATTTATCAACACATTGGCAATTGTGCTTTTGCCTGAGCTTTTTCGCCCAGCAATACCTATTATCATGTAAAATTCCTTGTCGTATAAAAGCTGATTTAATCTTCAAATATAGGTGGATACACTATTATATCATACGGAGAAAGGATATGAAAGACATAAAAAAGATTTGTGGGAACTGCCTGCTTTACAATAACGAAAAAAAAGAATGCAAAGTAGCAATATTGATAGAAGGCACACAATACCACATGCCTGTTTTTCCAAAAGATAAGTGTCATATGGATGAATTAGGCATACCTATCGAACAAGTTAGATGGTGGGCAGAAGATGAAAATGGCAATTTATCTGAAAAAGGCACTGTAAAAATAGAATACCCAGTCGGGTTCTTCGGAAAAGGGAAGAATGGGATGTAACCCTCCATATAACTGCGGAAATGCTCCCGGTACCAGCGGAAGTTGGTGCGGATGTAGTTGCAGTGACAATTGTTTCCCGCCTAATCCTTGTTATACAGGCTGGTCATTTATATATAACTGCGGGGACTGTGCTGCACCGCCCGCTATGCGTGTTGCCGATACAGAAAAACAAGCTGGTTATATTGCAACAGATAGTAGTTGTGTATACACCCCAGATGCTCCGCTGGGAAGTAAAATATATGAATCATATGATGAGTGCATGTGCTCCGCACACAAAGATATAAAATCTTGCGAAAATTTAAAGAAAAGCTCGATAACCGAAATAGAAGAAGTGCAAGACCCAGAACTTCTGTCTCTCACACAATTAGATGTTGATTTTCCAAAATTCAACTATAATCCAGAAGAAGACTTTACTTTACACGAAGAAGATGAAGAGTATACAGATGACGATGGAAATATCGTTTATATACTTTCTTCTCCTTGCTCCATACCGGCATGTGAAGAAAAGACTGTTTCTGTGTCTTTTGGTGGCTGTTGCATGGTGGTAGGAACAGAAGGGCATGCAGCGGGATATCTAAAATTCATAGCAATTGGAGATGGAACTGTTACAGTTGATACTCCATCAACTTCTTGCGGGCAATTCAATGTGACAATAAACGGAACAAACACAAAAAGTAAACAAGTTTCAAATTGTGATGTTGTAGAAATATTCTTTGGACTTACACCGATTAGCGGAGCTTGTCCTTGTGCTTGTAATTTTATCTCAGACTCAGGCACATTGTTGCCACCACCATGTGCTCCCGCATTCAAAGTAATAAAACGAAGAAACTTGAAAACCGGTAAGTCTAAGACATACGTAAATAAAAAAGAGCTTATAAAACGAGTGACAAAAAAGAAGAATTCTTCTAAGAAGAAGAAGAATCCTTAATAATTTGTTCTATAGATTCCATTTTCATATTCAAAAGCTTTTTAAGAGCTTCTTTATCACACGCTGCAATGGATTTTGCATCTTTAATTCCTGCTTCGTACAGCTTCTTAGCACGAACCTTGCCAATACTAGGCACAGAGCACAAGCTTACCAAGTGTTGTGGCACTCCGTACGTAATCATGCCTTCTATATTTTTAATCCAACCTTTAGCATTCCACTTGCCACCAAAAGAATCTAAAGCCTGTATGATTTGGGAAATCCTATTGAAATCAAGCTGCAAATTTCTCTGCATAGCTGCAAAGACTGGGTTTACACTTCCTTTTAAAAGATTAAAATAACAAAACCCAATTTTACAAGATCCTTCTGTAATGAACTTGTTTGTCCTATTAGCTAGCACCTTATTCTTGTACGTGAACATCTCATCTTTTTCTGCTTTAGAAACTATGGGAGTTCTATTGCTGTCTATATTGGCCAAAGCCATAGAAACATAATACTCATCATTCTGTTTTTTATTGTCAAAAAGAAACTTCATATTAAAAAATAAATCAGATGTATCGAACGGACTAAAATAAAACATACTAGAGACTTTACCAATAGCCCTCGCAGTCCATCGATTGTCTTGAAAAGCTATAGCTCCACATTTGGTCAAAGAATCTAAGGTGCTATTCAGGATGCTGTCTTCTAATTCTTTATTTTGAAAATAAGCTAAAGATCTTTCGTACCATTTGTGAACATCCTCATTTGTTTTGATTGAATCATGATATATCTCACTGACCAAATGAAATGCCAAATTTTTATAGTGACTTCCATTTTTCTGTAGCAATTGTGACTCTATTTTTGGAGCTGTGCCTAGTTTCTCTTTATATTTTAATTGTGTGCTTTCTGGAATCAAAATATATGCGTCTCCCATAGGATCTATTCCAAGCCTACCAGATCGACCTACCATTTGGAGTATGTCGTAAGACTCTACTTCTTCTGTTCCTCTGTGGACTCCTAAAATAATAACTCTTCTTGCTGGCAAGTTGCATCCCCATGCAAGAGTGCTGGTGGCGACGATAACTCTTGGGTCTTTTTCATTTTTAAACTTATTCTCTAAAGAGATTCTTGATTTTTTATCCAAATTAGCATTGTGAAATTCTGCTTGTATGCCTGATTTTATCAACTCTTTTTTCATTATCTCACCGGTCTTTTTGGTATGAGAAAAAATTAAGAATTTGTCCTCTTCGTAATATTTAACTATCTCCATTGCGTATTCGACTTTAGCCTGTTCGATTGCACTGTAGCCTTTTATATCTTCTGAATAAACCTCGTAATGTGTGGTGAGAGGAACTGGTCTGAATTTCGACTCAAGAATAAATGTATCTTTTTTTGTCAGACCGTAAGATATCCAGCCAGCTATTTCTTCAACATTAGGCATTGTGGCAGAAAGAAAAATTATTCTTGCATTTTTATTTATTTCTGTGAACTTCATCAAACCAACTTCAAGATGATCTCCTCTACCTGGAACTGTTAAAAGGTGTGCTTCATCTACAACCAATGTGTTGACATTTTTCAAAAAGTTATTTTGTTCTGCTTTATAGTTTCTACTTCTGTGAGATAGCATTTCTGATGTCATAATAATCAGATCTGCTTCTTCTAGCTCTTTTGCTCTTTCTTTGGTGATTCTATAATCACCGGTGCAGATGGACACTTTCAAGTCTTTAAAGTGATATTTTGGATCTGTCCATTGATCGATTTTTTCTTGAGCTAAAGCTCGCATAGGAACCAAATACATTCCTTTGCCGCCTCTTTTTCTTATCTCGTGTGCAAGAAAAAGCTCTGCGACTATTGTTTTGCCGCTACTTGTGGCTGCTGCTATAAGACCGCTAGTCTCTTTGTCATAAACTTCCATTATTCTGCTTTGAACACAATTAAACTTTTCGAAGTTCCATGAAGCATATGGATAGGCACTGGTTTCCACCAAGATTGGCTGATCTTGTATTTTTAGTAGTGGAGGCATATTTTATATCTTTCTAGAACAAAAGCCCGCAAATAGAAACTATGTGCGGGCTTTTGCCTTATAATGAATGAATGAATGAATGAATAAATGAATTAAGCCGGCTGTCGAATTTGATTTTCTTTTTCTACAATCTCTTGAAACGAGTCTAACATCTCGTAGAAATTATCGCAAGAGCAAGCAGAAGAAAACCACTTATCAACTGCTTTGTTAGAACTCAAAAAATTTAGAATTTCAACTGTGTCGCCGTAGAGTTTCTGAGCAAACCTTTGAGACAAAAACTTCAAATGATCGTCGGAAAGCTCATGGCAATACTCTTTTAAAAATGTATCTATTGGCTTTTTCATTACTATTTACCTTTATGAAAATAATCAAAGAAGAAAAATTAGAAGAACTAATTGTCGCAAATTGGACTCAATTTATCGACATACAACTGTTAAAAGCTCTTGTAAAAACTGAGTTACAAAAGAACCTCAACAATTTAATTATAATACCAACCAAAAGAGGATCGATCAAGGGAGATAGTATATCTTTATCAAGATTTTATTCTACAAAAGAAGGATATTATTTCTGGATTGAGTTTTATAATCTTATAAACAATCAGATTGCAGAAGGTACAATGGAAGCCTTTGTCCCTTACGATAATAAGGAAACTAAGATTCGTTCAATTGTAGGGAATCTGCATCCTGCTTAGACTACGTCTAATCTTGTGACTTCTAGTCCGTCTTGGTCAACAAATTTGTCTTCTAAAACTAAATTTTTATTGTTTCCAGTAAATCTTATTCCAAGATTATATGGATCCAACGAAGCTGATCGATTCTTGTGAGTCGCAATGACCCAACAATAATCATCTTTGACTATGAAGCCACCAGTTTCATCTTCTTGTGTTACACCTATTTCTAACACAACTCCATCTGGGAGAGCCAATTCAATTTGGCCGTATTTAAGAAGATAATCAACAAGCAAATGCTGAATTTTACCTTTGGAAGACATTTTAAGCTCCTTTGCGAAAAAGGAATGTTCATATATTTATATATTAAAATCAAAACAAAAAAGGATCATTCTTTTTCAAAAATGACCCTTTTTCTTATCGTTTTTTTCATTCCGAAAATCAACCAGCGATAATGCCGGGGACACTAACTAGTGTCTGCGGAACGTCGCTAAAAGTACCGTCGTCTTTGACTGCAACGACCATCTTGCGATTAGCAGATGAATCAACAGTCATAACCATGTTTAGAGTTCTCTGGAGAGAAACACCACCCACGACTGAGGTATCTAGTCCACTTTCTGTTGCGAAATTGACTAGTGCTGGAACGAGTTGTACTGCATAATTTGACATATATTATCTCCTTTTTGCAAAAAGTAGAATCCTACTAATCATATATATGGGTCTAAAATCTTTTTTTTAAAGAATATTTCCAATTGCCAATCTGCAAATCAATAGAAATTGATACTTTCTGGGCTCATGTAGATATATTCAAACCCCTCAAAACTACACTTTTCGCCATCTATTTCGTATGGAGTTTCAATAGCAACATCATTCTCATCTACTGCAACAGACCAACAATAAATTTTCTTGCTGTCTTTGAATATCTCTACTAAAGACAAATACTCAGATCCTAAAAACTTTTTTGCCATTTTCGCAACCAAATAAAATGGCAAAAAAGGCCCAGTTTTATTGTGGATTTGAAAAGTCTTAAGAAAATATTCTTTGTAATCAGATTTTTGGTAATGAATGATAAGCGAATATCCGTCTACAACAACATCTCTTTCTTTGAAAAACTCATAAGAATCTTCGTATAAAATCAACGGAGTACGAGGATAATTGTATGGGACCAACATCTCCCCCAAAGACTTCATATTAGCTATTACTTCGTTTAGTTCTCTCTCTTTTCTTAACATAAAATCTCCAATATTATATATCAATTCATTTTTTTAATTTGTTTAATCGCTACGCTTCTACACTGCTTGCTAAACAAGCCGTTGGAATGTGCATCAACACTATTATTTTTTAGTCTAGTTAAGAACCAGTTTTTAACCTCCAGCAATCTTGGAGACGTATCAAACTCAGGCGTGAAATCCAAAAAGTTAAAAACTTCTATTGGATCTAACCAACAATATCCACTCATACTATCGCTAGGCACAAAAGATTTTGGCCTGCCTTTTTTTCTACAAGTTTCTAAAAAGTGCAACAAAAAAGCCACCCAATTACCAGCAGCTTCGGAGTCCAAACAACATTCATTGTCCATTATTCTAAACTCGATGCTCTCTCTTTTATTGTTGTAATAATGGAACGTGTTCATAGAATAATATTTTGAAATACCTAATCTTTTTACTAAATCTTCTGTAGATAAAAAACTTGCAACATTTGGAATAACATCTGTGGCCGCTATCAATTGGCAAAATTGATTTATTTTTCTATTTTTTGGCATAGCATCCATAAAAACTGCTTCGCATTTTATCCACCAAGAAATTACAGAATTAAGCTCTTCAGAAGAAAAATCAGAAACATCAAAATGAACATGATAAGAACATCTATCATCACTCGTCACGCTCTTGTCTTCATGTAAACAATTAGCTATTTTTTTTATTTTTTTTATTCCATACCACCCCTTCAAAACAGGAGAGCATATTTCTATTCCACAACTAGAATCTGGTTTTATTACCCAGTAATCGTTGTCGTGATTATTACCCCACTTATTGATAAAAACTTTTTCTTTAATTGCTCGATATATCAAATCTGCTACACAGTACATTCCAACTGGTGGTTCGCCTGCTTGATGACCGAGAGGTTTGCTAAGGCCATCAAAAGAATTTATCTCTATTTCCACGCCAAATCTAATCAGAGAATTTAAATCCATAAATCCCTCTTGTTTAAAGGCGTATTAAATATATAATAATTTGTAAAGGAATCAAATATGAAATGCATATTAATAGAAACAAACGATAAAAGACAGTTTTTTACGCATAAAAAAAATCTAATTCAACTAAATGATTTTTTGAAAACATTCAATTCTAAAGCTTTTATAGTAGAGTTAGAAAAAGGAGAGATTCTAGAGTTAGATCAACTTGCTTCTGCACTATGCAGTGTAGGTAACAAAAAGATAGAGAACACCTACAAAATAATAGAACAAATCAAAAAAACAGAAAAAAACAATCTATCAGGTAAAATTAAAGATTTTATAGTGACAGAGCTTATAAATAAAAAGCCAATGTCAATCAAGAAGATTAAAAGCAAATTTAAAAAGTACGATATATCAGAGGTAACTTTGTACAACTACTTTAAAAAGACAAAATTAGAATTAGAGAAAAAAGGATATGAATTCTCAAAAATTAAAACTGGTGTTTACAAAAGATCAAATTAAATCAATCAAGAAATTCGATGATCTGTCGTCTTGATGCTGTTCAGTATCTGATCGGCTGTAGGGTCTTTTGGAATACGTCGCCAGTGAGTAACTCCAATCTGGCCTTGTTCATCAGTACCTATGTGATGGGGGCCATCTTCTGCCTCCATGAAGCTAATAGTGCCTGATGATTCAAGAAAAGCACGCCCAATCTGCGTTCCGCACATGCCTGTATATTCTACATATTCATATTCTGTGGGGATACCGTCTTCAATTGGTGTCCATCGAAGACAATCCTCTAACTCTTTGATTTTTTCTGCGGCTTCATTAAGAAGTTGAGATGCAGCAATTAATCTTTCAACAAGGTCGTTCATTTAAACTCTATCCTATTAGGTGTGATGTTTTGTTCGATAACCGCTACAGGATTTGAGATCACATCTAATAAGTTTGCAAATATTTTCAATTCGATAGTAGTGACTACTTCTGTGCAGGAAAGGTCCATTTCGCAATTAATACTAACAGGATATATTAGGGCGTCTTGTGGCAACCTCTGGAGAATTAAAATTAAATTGGCCACATTATTGAGGCGGTACTGTTTATCAGGTGTTTCGTGCATTTAATTTAAATTTTAAAGTGACCCCACGGAGAATCGAACTCCGATTAGCAGATTGACCTAGACACTGCAACTTTCGTTGCTCTTTCGATTTGTCTGTGGACTTTACCTTCACCATAGCTGTTGCTTTAGGTGTCGCCCGTCAAGTCTCTACACCTTCCTAATCACTTAGGCTTGGCTCGGTATTAGCATTTTAAAGCGTTCACCGACTTTGAGCGATTCTACTCTAAAGATTTCTCTTTAGGCACTCCCTTTTGAAAGTCTGCTGTCCTAACCGTTAGACGATGGGGCCATAAAGTTCCGGTGGGTGGTGCTTTCCAAAAGGACTAGCACCACCCACCATTCTTATAATTTTTTACTCAGCTTCTAAATCTTCATCAATTCCGTAATCATCAAATCCTGAGGAAACATCAGTGATGACAATGTCCTTGTCGCTTTCAGGATCAAAATTAATTGCTTCCATAAAAGGTTCTAGATATTCTCTCACTTCTTCTTCGCTAACAGCATCGATTAAACCTGGACATTTGAGCAAAATATCCATAGGAACATCATTTCGATCAAGGCTTGCCTTGAATTTTACTTCTTCTTCTGTTCCTGCCCATGGCTGTTTGACAAGAAAATTTCCTGCACTCTTTGCTTCGATGCGATCTGCGTCCATCAAACAAGACAAGAGACCACTCAAAGGATTAACTCCTCTATCAAACAATAGTTGAATGTTATCTGACTCTATGAATGGCCTATGAGTCTTGTTTTTCACATTCTTCATCTTGACATTAATTCCCAAGACCTTTTTCTTAGTTGCCGTAATTTTACGGTCAATTTTAATTTGGGTCTTAGTTTCTATGCGACATGAAGCATAAAAAGGAAGAGCGTTACCACCACCCGCTGTGGTTTTTGCCTGCATTCCCATTGGAGCAAAACCGCCGATTTTATCTCTAGTCTGATTTAATATTACAACCGTGGCATTATGCTTTTCCAAAGCGGTGTTCAGTTTCCTGAATTCCTTTGAACAAATCTTGGCTCTTTCGCCCGGTTGCTCATTTCCTCCGACTATTCTTTTGAAATCTGCTTTTGTAAAATTCTCAGGCAGTGCTACTTCTTTAAGCTCTCTGGCTGATGGTGATACTCCAATCGAATCGTACAAAATAACAATTGGAACACTATTATCTTTTTTCTCACGCACATATTCAATCATCTTGTGCATCTTCAAAAAGACTTCTTCCAAACTTTCTGGAGCACATCGTGCCACCTTTTTAAGATCGCAGTGAGATGCCTTCTTAATAAACTCTTTGTTTGCAGAATTCTCGCAATCTAAAAGGATTGGAATTCCTTTCATTCTCTGGCAACCATGCAATATATTCGTACCAATTAAACTCTTTGAAGAAGAGCTTGGGCCATATATTTCTGTTAATTTGCCGCCCGGAACACCACCAGCTATAAATTTTCCTGAGCATATGTAGTTCAAGGCTAAAGAGCCTGTGTCTACAAAATATTTAACACTATCTATTTTATCAAGAACTTCGCATCCAGTTTTCTTTGCGAAATCCTCAAAGAAATTATCTTCTTCATCAGCATCAACCGCATTTTTCTTCTTAGCCATAAAAATTCCTTGTATTGTAAAATATAAAAAAAGAGGGGGTAGAAGAAGATGGGTATGGAGCATTTCTCCTACCCCCCCACCGGAACAGGAGTCACATCACATAGATCCTAATTCACGCATAAAATCGTCGTCTGCCAGCAAGTCTTCATCGTTAGACTCAACTGCCTTAGGAGTTAAAACCTTTACTTCTTCTTTAATTTTCGAAGCAGCAACAGGAGCAGGAGCACTACTTGATTGACCTGCAGACTTAAATTCCTCAAGGTCATCATTCTGCGAAGAATCTGAATCCTTGACCAAGCCTAGATGGACTCGCAAAGCCTGCTTGAGTTCCTCGTCAGTCTTAACGACCCTGAGCGTTTGAAGATCATGGGCCTTTTCGATCCAATTCGAGATCTCTTCTTTGGTTCCGAGAGGAGAAGGTTCTTCGAACTTGGAGCTATCATAATTAGGATACTCCTGACCTCCACCACCCTTGACAACCTTCTTAACGACCTTGAAATCTCGGCCATTAATTGGATGTGTGATGTCGCCCAGAGGAGCTTCACCAGCAACCTCGTCTCCTACAATAGCACGTGTAATCTTGGCGTGCTGGCTCTTTCCGCAACTATAAATCTTTGGACCAACATTAGACTCTACTACGCCGTCCTTATTTTTAGCAGAGCGAACAATCACATTGTAATAATATCTTTCAACAGGCTTAATGGCTCTTGCCTGATTCTGAAGATCTTCTTGTGCTTTGCCGCTAACAGCTTCTGATCGCTGCCATGTGTCAGAGTAATACCGACAGATGATGCAATCACCGTGCCACTTTGGCCCCTTGTCTGTGTGTACAAGCTCTCTACGGCAATGGTAGGTTCGCTTCTGCTTTGTTGCAGGATTTACAAGAGTGTGAACTCTTGTTACACACACAAAATTCTGTCCCTTTTTGCGAGGCAGAAATCTCATCGAAACAAATCCATCACGATCTGGCAGTCTTACAAACTTTTCAAGATAATCTTCGCCTCTTGCGGCACCAGGCTCTTGGCTGACTCTCTCGTATTCCGAGATCATTTGAGACATATCAAGGGCTTCGTATTCAGTTGACATAATAGTTACTCCTATAGTTAAAAATAAAGTTTTGTGTTCAAAACTCATCGCTGGTTTGAACTATATGATATATCGGCCAGTAGATCAATAGATTTTAAAAAAAATATTTTACTGGTCATTTTCTACTATTATGTCGTTCTTTTCTGCTTCATATTCATTCTGAGCATCTGCTAATTCTTGAGATTTACCTTCTATCTCTAAAGCTTTTTGATGCAAAGAGTCCATTTTCTCTCTTATTGTCTTGCAGCCTTCTTGTTCTAGCTTCTCATTGATTTCTTTTCTTTGAGCTTGTTCTTGATCGTATTCTTGTTCAAGAGCTTCAAGAATTTTGTAATTATGATTTATTTTTTCTTGAATTTCATCAAATTTCTTCTTCTTTTGATCATCTGTCAGTTCTTCTACAAGATTATCTTTTATAAAAGGTTGTTGTTTGCCATAAACAGCATTTTCTGCTATTTGCTGCTTTTTTTGCTCAAGCAAAGCTTTTTTCCTATCTGTACGAAGCGTTGCTCTTCTTCTGACAACTCTACTTCGTGCGACTTGTTCACGAAGCTTCTTTTTTCTTTCTTTTTGTTTTTTAGACATAATTTCACCTTTTACGAATATTTGGCATGTTTTCATCGAAAGAGGCACCACCCCACAAAAGGTTTACTCCTTCTTTTTGACTGCGAGCACCTGAAAAATCTAACTCTTTATCAGCATACAAATTAACTGCTGCTGGTACAAAATATACGTCTGATACAGAGATTTCTTTTCCTGCGTCATCTTCTATCAAATATAATTCTCCCAAACCTGTTGGAGATACGCTTTTCTTAAAAACAGAATACTTTTTATCAAGTGTTAGTTTTAAATTTTTTCTTTCTGCTTCTATGATCTGTGCAGGCTCTGGGGAATAGACCACTGTATCTACTATGCGTCTATTAGAGACACTTGCTTGATGTTTAAGAGTATTGTGAGGCTGTAATGCATTATGGGGCTGTAATGCGTTGTGAGGCTGCATATTGCATTTTGTCTCTTCTTCATCCTCTACTGATGTTGGGCCTTCTAAAGAATCAAACAAGAATTTCTTGTTTTTTATAATCATACCACCTTTTGTTTCTTTAAAAGTGATTTTCTTTTTAGAAAGCTCGTAAACCTCTACATTGATAATCCAAATATCTCTTCTGGCTAACTGGGCCATTATTGCTGTAGATAGCTTCTCCAAGGGAGTTTCCTCAAAAGGATCTCCTACCTTCTTTTTGAAACTTTTTATTTCTTCTTTGTCGTATTCGCCATTAATTTTATCGTGGAAATAATAACAAACTTCAAATCCCATATATTTTCCCCAACTAATTATAGATTTATATCTCTATTATAGTATGCAACTCATATCTCTTGATGAAATAAAAAACAAAATAGATTTAGAACTAGAATCACAAAAAATAAGCGGGAAAGTACTGCTCGACCGGTTTTGTGTTATAGAAGACGGATCTAGAAAAACATCTGCCTACGTAGATCATACGTATGCTCCTTTTTATTATTATCTAGGAAAATACTTTCCTGCAAAGTCTTTAGCAGAAATAGGATTCACGCTCGGGTTGCTTAGTTCTAGCTTTATGCTGTCTTGCAAAAGCGTTGAAAATTTCTTTGGATTTAAAGAAAAAATTCCTGAATTTGTTTCTACTAGAATTGGAAAAATAAACATAAACAAAGTATTTAAGAAAAATAAAAATTTCTATTCTGGGGAGTTGTATGATCAAGAATTTCTAGACTTTTCAAAAAATCTTTGGGATGTTGTTTTGATTGGGGAAGAGAAAAAATACGATAAACAACTTGAATATATGGAATTAATGTGGCCTCAAGTATCAGATTCAGGCATTATAATAGTCGAATATATGAACAAAAATCCGCCTTCAAAAGAAGCTTTTGACAGTTTTTGCGACAACAAAAAGCTTAAACCTTATATATTCAAAACAAGATACGGAACAGGAATAATACAAAAAATTTAACTTTTGTTGCAAAGAATAAAATCAACAAAAGAACAGGACATATGGTCATGAAATTTGAGATCGTCGCCATACCATAGTTTTATTCTACTTTCAACAAGTTCATTCTTGAAGAAATCTTCTACTGGATCCCTTGTTATTCGAAATTCTAAAACTTCAAAATACTTAGAAAAAAAACTATAAAATTGAGTAGGAAGTATTATCGGAGCAGTCTTTTCTTCTTGATATAATCCCAGTAAAGTCAATTCTTGCTCTGTGAACACCATTTGAATAAACGCCTTGTTTATCTGATGGTGCATGTGGAATCCGTGCCTGCCACAAAATGGGTGGCATCTAATGCATACAAGACCGTTAGAGACATCCTTTATATTTTCAAACACATCGTTGTAATCACCTATTATATGATCAACCACATCGTGCATCAAAATAACATCGTATGGACCGCTATCTTTTATTCTCTTCCAATCTAATGTCAAATTATCATTCCTTGCCCATAAGTCTCCTTTTTCGAAAAGATCAAACCCCATAGACAAAAAAGATAGAGGTTTGGCCTTTAAAGCTACATGTCCTTCTCCGCAACCAAAATCAAGAAATCTTTTTCCTTTTAGATCTATATCGAAAATATTCAATATATTTGTCGCTCTATTTTCCTTTTCCTTTTCTATATTTAAATTGATACATTTATCGACTGCTTTCGGCCAAGCATCATCTTTTAAAAACCTTTTTAATTCTTCAAATTCATGATTCATAAATTAATCAAACCAAAAAAGAAAACTAAAATAGCAATTGCTATAAGAGGACACGAACGAGGCTCGCTAGAAAACAGCCTTCTTAAAGACTTTGTATCAAAAATTTCCCGAGAATACAATACTTTTTTGTACGTTCATAGTTGGATTGTGGACGAAGCAGACGTTAGTTGGAGGTTTTTGGAAAAACCAAAAAAGGAAATAAATGAAAATATGATTAAAGAATACTTTTCAAATGAAAATCTAAAAAGCGTGGTTGTAGAAGACGAAGAGAAGATATCTTTATTAGGTAAAATAGATGGAAATCTTGGGAATACTAGAACGCCAATATTGGCTTGGAAAAGAATGTGGCACGGAATACACAATGTTGTGGATAGAGCATGTCAAGAAAATTGCGATTTAGTGTTAAATATGAGATTTGATTTGTTTAATTATAGAAGAGGCACTTTAAAATATTTGCCAAAAGATATTGTTAAAATATTAAATTATTGCGATAAATATAAAGAGTTTTCTTTTTATTCTAACAAGTTGATGTGGGGAATAGACAACGTTTACGCTTCGCCTCCTGAGAGAATGAGTGAGCTGTGTCGAAGATTTCATTTCAATTTAGACGAAGTGATAGAAAATCACAAAAAAGTAAAACATCAAGAACACATAGTCGCTTTAGAGGCTAAAAAACTATGAAGCTAAAATATTTAGTAACAGGAACAGGAAGATGCGGCACTGTATATATGGCCAGATTTTTGACGCATTTGGGAATCCATTGTGGGCACGAAGCTATATTTGATTATAAGGGAATAGAAGAAGCTAAAAAAAGATTATCAGGCGATGTAGAAATAGAGACCAGCAAATGTTCTCTTTACAATCATGTTAAAGAAGAAGAAACAACCGGATGGTTTGATCCAAAAAAAATAGTTGCGGAATCAAGCTATATGGCTGCTCCGTTTTTAAAAGACGATATATTTAAAGATATATTGATTATACATTTGATAAGAAACCCATTAAAAACACTAAGCTCTTGGGTGCTAGATATAGAGTTTTTTTCGAATTGCACTTCTGATCATTTAGGCGATTATGAAAATTTTATTGCAAATAATGTTCCTACTATATTTGAAGAAAAAACAAAAATAGAAAAAGCATGTAGATATTTAATAGAATGGAACAAGCTAATTGAAGTAAACTCTCTTAACAAAATAACAATAAAAATAGAAAATTATCCTTACAATAATCTTTTAAAAAAATTAGATATAAAGCATTCTGATTTTTTTTTAAATAAAAATATGAATTCTTGGAAAACAAGAAAAAAAGATATCAATTTAAAAGATATTCCTGAAGGCCAGACAAAGTTAGAGTTTATTGATATGATAAAAAAATATAAATATATAAAAATTTAAAAATCACTCTAGTGTTGCTACACCAATTCCAGAATAACCATAACCATTTCCATTATAAAATATCATATTATTAAAAAAATAAGGATAACAAGTCATTTCTGAGTCCCAGTCTTCAGATTGAGACTTGCTAATTATTTTTTTTATTTTTTCTGTTTCTTTTTCTCGAATGAATATTTCATATTTTGTTTTTTTATTTTTTCTAGAAAACAAAAACCCAATATTTGAAAAACAAACTCTTGAACAGGCTTCGTTTTTTTTGCCAAACAAATACTTTTTTATCACCCAATTGTTTTTAATTTTTTGGGCCTCCCATATATTGTATTTAGCAAATTTATCATCCCATCCGGTTCCATTGCAGAACCACATTTTGTTTTTATAAACAAAAGGAGAATTTGCCAAATAAGGTACATTTTCGCTACGATCTAAAATTGGACCTTTAGAAATTCTTTCAAATTTGTTTTTATTTTCATCAAAATAAGCACAACCTATTGATTGACCGTAAGGAACAGTCCCTCGTAAGTTCCAACCTGTGTAGTATAGTTTGCCACCAGTTATACAGGATGGCATCACCCCAACATCATCGAAACAACCTAAAGAGCCCGGAGAAAGAACAGGCTTTTTATTTATATAATTTACTTTTAAATTTTTTTTAAATATTTCAAAGTAATTAATATGACTTTGTTTTTTTATTCTATAAGAATAGTATATTCGTATATTTTCATTCCTATCCTCTAAAGTTGGCAGCTGTGCCTGTTTGTCAAAAATAAGTCCTAATTTACGAAATAACATTTCCATACTCTTTCGCTGGATTTCCTGTGTACTTTTTATATGGTTTTGTTTTCTTCATAACTACTGCTCCCATGGATATAAAAGAGCCCTCATCAATTTTTACACCATCCTTCACGCAACTGTTTACGCCAAACCAACAATAATCTTCCACTACACACTTGCCTGACAAGACTACGTGAGAAGAAAAGAATGTATTATTTTTTATAACACTATGGTGACCTATATGGTTTCCGCTCCAAAAGATGTTATTGTTTCCTATTTCAACATAAGGTTGGATAACATTATTCTCTAATATAAAACAATTGAATCCAATTTTTTTAGCAAATACTGTTGATTTAGAAGAAATATATGTGGCGAGATTATATCCTTTTAAAATAATTTGATTTACTTTTATTTCTCTTAATTTGTTTTCATACAATGGTGCAAAAAACAAATAATCCTTCGAAGGAAAATCATTTTCTATTCCATCAAAACTCAAAACAGGCTTGTTTTCTAAACTAGATTCTTTTATAAAATCTGAATCTACACAAAACCCAAAAACTTCAAAATTGCTATCTTTTTCAAAATAAAATTTTGCCATCAAAGAAATCTCGTTTGTTCCAAAAATAATTATTTTCATAAATTATACCCTATAAAAATGTTCAACACGCAGAAATTAAATAAAGCTATATTTTTGAGTTAATTTTAATTTATCAATTTTATTCAAAGGATTATAGCTTATATTTAAAAATTCTAAATTCAAATTGTAAAAACTATCAGGAATTTTTTTAATTCGATTGTCGTACAATACAAATTGTCTTAAATTTTGCAAATTACCAATATCATCAGGAAGAGAACTAATTTTATTTTTAGACAATCTAACACCAATTAATTTTTCTAAACAACAAAACTCGTTAGGTATTTTTTCTATTTTATTAACAACTAAAGACAACCATTTTAAATTTTTTAAATTTGAAATTTGATTAGGAATTTCTCTTATATCAGTCATCCCACAACAAAAGTATTCCATCGAACTAATATCCCAAATAAAACTCGGTATAGATCTTATTTTGTTTTGATAAAGATTTAAATGTTTTATACCATTTTTTATTAGTGGGATATGTAAAATATTATTTTTATGAATTTTTAAAACTTCAAATTTTTTATCAGAAAACCATTCTGGAATTTTTTCTAAATTATTTACTCCTAAATTTAGATAAGTAAGATTACAGCTTATTAGCCAGTCAGGAATCTTTGCTATATAATTGGAACCTAAATCCAAGTGCTCCAAAAAAGGCAAATCCAACTGTGGAATTTGCTGTATATTGTTTTTTCTAAGATTTAAATACTTTAGATTTTTAAGCCTATTGATAAGATCTAAAATTTCTTTCTTCTTTGTTGAATGGCGAAATAACCCGCAATAAACGTTTTCGGAATCTGTAAAGTCTAAATAAATACATTTTCCATTATCAATTTTATATTTAAAAGAGGTTAATTTTTTAATTTTATTTAAAATGTATTTGTCCATTTAAAACCCATTTTTCTAGTTCTTTCCAGCGAATTTTTGGAACCGTATCCAATGAAAGTGTGTCGTATATTTTTTCCCATTTTAAAAAATTTAATTTATTTTCTATTATTTTTGCAGCTCCAAATTCTTTTTCTTTTGTACCAAAATAATTTCCTAATTCGCATATACAGTATTTTTTATTTAAAATACTAAAATTTCTTAAAAAGTTCTCCATAAAAAATGAAACTTCCTCATCTCCACAAGTAGCACAAACAAAAATAAAAATATCATATTTTTGAAAATCAAAAAATTCAATATTTTTATTTTTTAAATCCAATAAAATAGAAATTTTTTTCACCACCTTAAAAGTATTGCTTTTATATCTAGATGAATGATAAATAACCAGTGATTGATTTTTCATAGAAATATAAAAATGAACGCAATAATAAAAAACTTCGTATTAATATATTTTAAAAAAACTAGGGACTCGGTTGATAGACTAGCCGAGCTATTGTACAAAAATTTGGATGTGAACAGATTCGATTATGTTGAAAAATATTTTAAAATAACAACATCTAGCATTAGGTCTTTGTATCCAAATTCTAATATACACATTATATCAAATGCAAAAAACAAAATCAAATCAAAATTTATATGGCACTACAAAAAAGATTTACTTTTAAATAATCTTGCAAAATTTGAAATATTCGACATAATAAATGAGCCTTTTATGTATTTAGATCTAGATGTTTGGATTCTAAAAAAATTCACAGAAGAACAAATAGAATGTGAAGGCCCCTTTAGACTATACAAAAAATATTCACCCCCACCATCGATTGAATTTGATTATGAACATTATAATACCGGAGTAATGTGGATAAAAACTCCAGAAAATTCAATAAAAGAAAAAATAATAAATTTACATTATAACAATTTTACAAATTCATCTTTATATTTAAACAATGATGAATACGCAATAAGCAAATTTGTTAAAGAAAAAAATATAAAAATAAAATTAGACAAAGAAGTTAATTATAGCTACAATTCAAAATGCAATAGAAATAAAATTCAAAGCATTCATTACTGTACGGAAAAAAGAAAGTATTTAATTAATTCTTTAAAAATGCTATAACCATAGAGCACTAGATCTTTTTTGATCAGGTTCTATTTGTTTTGTATAATAAAAAAATACTAGAGCCAACCTACTATATTCTTCTGGGCATTTTAAGGGATGAGGAAATCCATGATATGATTCTGGTGAATTTTTTCTCACAACAAGTGTATTCAATTTTGGTGGTATCGATTTAATTTTTTGATTTTTATTCCAAAGTTCTAATTCTCCTCCATAATTTTCACACCAATCACTTAGAAATAAAATAACATTAATTATAGGGTAGCATTCAATTTTAGGATTCCAATTATTATCTAAATGCAATCTTAAAAAAGCTCCATTTTTGCTTTTTTGCAATCCACCTCCACGTAAAGACTCATCAAAAAAAAGATCATCTAACCCAGTAACAAACTTAAGATTATCTAAAAAAACGGTAGATCTAAATACATCTAATATTTCTTTTAAATGAAAATTTAACTCATTTATATCAGCAACAAATCTATTGAAAGTTGGTACAAAATTTGTTGAATAATTTTCATGAGATTCGTATTGATTTTTATCACTATTATTGTTTTGTCTATCTAAAAACTTTTTATTGGGATCGTACCATTTATTTATTTTTTTTATACTACACGCAGATTGCAAAGTTTCTTTTTCTAAAAAATTTTCTAAAACTAAAAAATCATTTTTTAAAAAATATTCTTTATTCATTTTATTTGTCATGAAATTAAAGTAGTAAAACAATTAGTAAATTTTTTTAGCAGTGCCCCACATATGTCTGGCAAATATTTTTCCTCTTATATTTTCTCTTTCATTCCAATTTGGAAGAAAAGAGAAACTTGGTAAAATCTCTATTTCTAGATCTATATTTTTAGCAAGATAAATATCCACACAACTAGTCAACATAGTGCCACCAATAGTGTAACAAGGCGGCTGAGTAACTCTAGTTTCTGTCATTCTTTTAAGATATTCTGTCATAATTGGGTGATTTGGCGTTGCTCCTATAATTCCATTTGCAATTCTTTTATCATATTCATAATTAGCAAAAAATTTTTTATTCATAAAAAATTCATCTTCTATAGGCAACAAACAAATTAAATCAGCATCTAGATAAACGCCTCCATAGCGTTCTAAAATTTCAACCCTAACAATGTCTGCCGCTCCGTCGTATATTGATTTACTCATAAAAAAATCATACTTTTTTATATTAATCAATCCAAACTTATTAATTGAATTTTCATTCCAAATATTAATAACCATATTAGGATTTTTATATTTCCAACTATCCATCCATTTTTGAGGAATTTTTTTGGGACCAATCCAAATTTGATGAATTATTTTGGGAATCATTTCAAGCCTTATAGATAAGTTTTTTTTTGTTTATTGTATATTTTGTTTCCTACAATCAAACAATCCATTTCACTAGAGTTGTACAATAGTTTGCTTGTTGCAGGATCTCCTGAGATGGGTTTTCCCGCTATGTTTAGAGAAGTGTTGAGCAACATAGGTATTCCTCTTAAATTGTAAAATTCATAAATCAATTTATAAAATAATAAATTTGAATATTTAGAAACTGTTTGAATTCTACATGTGTCATCTTCGTGCACAACAGATTTTATTATTGATTTTTTTTCTTTTATTGCTTTAATTGCTCTCATCATATATGGAGAATCACCTTCGAAATCAAACCAATCATGAGCATAATCTAGCAAAACACTCGCTGCATATGGCCTCCAACTTTCTCTCTTTTTAATCTTATTATTAAGTATTTCTTTTGCATTAAAAATTCCAGGATCCATTAATATAGATCTATTTCCTAAAGATCTTGGGCCTATTTCTCCTGCTCCTTGGTGCCAACCAACTATTTTCCCGTCAGCAAGAAGTTTAGCAGCGTATTTTATTGTTTTTTCTGTTGGGGTTTCTTTTACTTCGTCACTTTGTAAGTAAGGAAAATTATTTATTTCTGGTATTTTAATTTTCTCGTAATTGCAAATCGCATACAATCCTCCCAAAGACAAACCACCATCATAACCATGTGGAGTAAAATATAAATTAGGATAAATTTTAGATAAAGATTCATTAATGACCGTATTTTGAACAACTCCTCCTGAATAAATGATATGAGAATTTTTTTCTTTTATGTTCTTTTCAAACAAATTCAGAACACAAAGCTCAGCAATTTTGTGCCAAGTACTTAATAAATCTTTGAATTCTGAATTTTCAAAATTAAAAAAAACATCAGAATATTTTTTTAAAATATCTGTGGTGTAATTATAAAAATTTTTAGAAATAAAATCTATATCCAGACCCTTGATGTAATCTAAATCTATTTTGCCGTAACTTTGTGCTCCCATGACTTTGCCAGAAAAATCTAAACAATATCCAGACAACTTCATCTTTTTACCAAACAAATTAAAAGAATGTCCTATAGAAGATATATTTTCATTTTCTAAAGTATAATATCTTTTGTTTTGACTAATATCACCAAATGGATCTTCAAAAAAAGACACAGTAAGATTGTTACCTTGTCCATCAATACAAACCCCATAAGAACATTTTTTATAATCCAAAATAGGGAAACCACTTAATATGTGGGAATAATGATGACCAATAAAAAACAAATTATTAGTTTTTATACCCAAAGAATCTAAAAAATGTAAAATTGAATATTTTTTAGATTTTTTATCAAAATTAACAACATACTCATAATTGTTGTTCGAATAATTATTCGACCTAAACCAATAATCATTATCAATGATAACAACAACATCAGGATTTGAAAATCCTGATTCTTTGATTATATTTTTAAAAATTTCAACATAACATTGATTCAAAGTGTTTTTTGAATCAATATGGATATTGCCTTGCATTCCTAGACCGAAATGCTTTTGATTTAATATTCTTTCTGCTTTAAAATATCTAAAAAAACATTTATCAGAATCGTAAATGCAAAAAGACATATCGTGATAAATGTGCAAAGAGATAATTTTCATTTTTATAATTTTCCAATATATAATTGTATCACAAAAAAATTAATTTTTATTCCATTTTATCATCCAATTTTTATTTGAAAAACAATTAGAAAAATGATCATTTAAATTTAAAGTATTTTGAGAAAGATCAAGATATATATCTTGATCTTCTTTAGAAAATTTCATTTCTTTAAGATCAACAAAATAATCTATAGATCTGCCCAGATCTATAAAATACGAATCTTTGATATTGTTGTAAATATTATAAATGACCCAAGTTGATAAAGCCTCTCCAAGTTGAAAAAAATAAATAGAATTGCTTTCATGTTTTGATATTATGTCATAAATCAAAGCTTCTTTTTGTTTGGTGACATCAATATTAATTTTTCTAAACTCAAAATTTAAAAAATTAATATTTTTATTGACATTTTTTAAATGATCCAATCCATACAAAATAACTTTCATTTTTTTTAAATTAATTATATCGAACAACTTCACAATCTCGCCACTAATACAATATTTTTTAAAAAGCAAAGAATCATAAACTAAAAATTTGTGTCTAGGTAAAATAGAATACAAAAATTCTATAACTTTTTTATCTGATGGCGGTTTGAACCCCTCATAAGGTTTTGCAGAAAAAGCAAATAAAAAATTATTATCTTTAGGAAAATTTTTAATTATATCAATTATTTGAGAAAGAATATTAGAATGCAAGGTTTCAAATCTTTGTTTTGGAATTTCGTAACCCAAACAAGTAGCTTCAAAAAAAGCATGATTTAATTTACAGTAATAAAAATACTCATTATTCTTTATTTTTTTTATAAAAAAGTCTATATTAGGACGTTTTTGTTTTAGTAAAAATAGCATTTTTTATTTGTTCTTTAGTAGGAAAAGAATAATCTAATTTTTCATCTAATCTTATATCTTTTTTATATCTAGGATATTTTCTTTCTATAAAAGTTTTTTCTTTTGCATCATCGTATCTAAAATGCAAAGACCATCTTATTCTATCAGCATATAAATTAGTACCAGATCTATGCACTGTAAAATAATTAAAAATCAAAATATCTCCAATTTTCATTTTTTTCGATATAAAATCAGACGATATTTCGCTACTAATTACAGGTACCAAGCCATCATTATCGTGGTTCAACAATCCGTCTAAATGACTATGTTTTAAAACCTCTAAAGGACCCAGATTATTGCATAAACTAATTAAAGGCAGCCAAATTGTAACGCCATTAAGGCTGCCTCTCGTGCTAGGCCAATCTTGATGATCTGGGACCTTCCAATATGATTCGTGCTCAGCAATACTTTTGCAACTCAAAGAAAGAAGAGGCCTAGTGTTTAAAACTGGCATTTTTAAACCATTAGAAACCAATAAGTTTTCAATTTTTTTTGAATTTGCAAGCCTATGAACAGACAACAAATTCTGACACATGTTGGCCCAACCCAAAAACTTAGACCTATCTTCTTTGAATAAACAAATAATATCCTTGTCTATATTTTTATATTTTCTTTTACAAATTAATTCAAAAGAAACTTCCATTTCTTTTTTTATATTTTTGACATCATTAGTACAAAAATCTTTAACTAATAAAAACCCATTTTTTTCTAACATGGAAAAGTATGATTGCCTCCGTCTACTCTTATAATTTGTCCATTTATATGACTTGACATGCAAATATTAACTATTGATTTTGCACTACTATCTATTATTTCTTTGTCAAACAGCGTGCCGAGAGCTATACAGTTTACATTAATTTTCTTTTCTTTTAACTCTTTAGACAAACACTTAGAATAAGTATGAAGAGCAGATTTAGCTGTTGAGTACATAGTAGATTTATTGCCAAAACAACCATCAGAACTTCCAACCAGTACAACACTAGAATCAGAGTTCATTTTAGGAATTAAGTATTTACAACAAAGAAATACAGAAAATAGATTTATTTCAATTATTTTCTTAAAAACTTCAATGTCATCGAATGAAGAACCTTCTATTTTTTTGCCCATAGTGCAATATAAATAATCTAGATTATTTATATTCTTTGAAAACTCAATTACCTCAGCTTCACTAGTAAAATCTACATCAGATTTGCCATAATGTTTTATTATTTTTAAATCAAAATCACTCAACACATTGCAAATCGCTGTTCCCAGCTTGCCGTTGGATCCTATCACACAAGCACTTTTCATCACAAAGACCCCATTGTCATTATTTTTTTCATTTTAAAAAATCCTTCTTTTGCAACTTCGTAAGAATCTTTTACCCAATTATCATGATTATAAACACCTAAAGAAACGTCTCCTGTAAAACCTTTTTTTTCGAATATTTCTATAAATTCTTTCAAATTTAAAATACCATCTCCCGGCATAACCCTATGTCTATCTTTATATTCTGAACGTTGATAGGTAGATGTTACGTCGTGTAGATGAAGCAAACTGATGGACTCTATTGGAATTTTTTTGGAATATCCAATCTCATCGCCGCTTCTCCAGATATGAAAAACATCTACAATCAACTTGCAATAAGAATCATTAACTAAATTTAGAAAATTTAAAGCAGAATCAATATTATTTATTTGTTTTGATTGACCAATAAATTCTAAAGTCGGACAAACGCCTATTGTCTTTCCATATTCTAATATTTTAATATATCTTTCTACACCATCACTCATAGAAGAAAATCTGCCTCTGTCACTTCTACTGGGTAAAGCGACTATGTATTTAGATGATAATTCTTTGGTAATATCAATTCTTTTTTTACATTCATCAAATATAGAGCTCCAATCATCTTTAACCCCCATAAGAGAGCCATCAAGCTCGAACCACCCTTCAATCTTGACTGTCTCTGCCACTCTAATGCCTTCGCCTTTTATGATTCTCTTTATTTCTGGTATATTTTTTAAATCTTTGATCCAAATTTCAATAGAGTCAAATCCTGCCTGTGCGATTGATTTTATTTTATCTTCAATCGAAGCGTTGTCTATACACATTGTACTCATGCAAAGTTTCATGAAATAATATAGCAATAATATAAATTTTATCAAACTTAAAAGTAATTAGGCTTTAAATTTTGTGTTTTATAGGAATCTAACCCAAATGATGAAAGATATCTTTTAAAGAAATAATATCAATATTGTAATTTATTTATAGATTCTACTGAATTATCAAGCAAAATAATATATACAATAATGAATATTTGTACTTTAGCAATAGGAAATAAATCTCAAAAAAGAGCTTTGAATCTTGCCAAAAGCTTGCCCGTTCCTATAGAGATCCACAAAAGTCTTCCAAAAAATGCAATTTTATTTTATAAAAACCAAAAAGAACAAGATGTATTCAATACCAATTGTAAGAGATTTATTATAAGAAGCTCATATGATCCCGAAGGAACTCTCTGTATTGATTCAGATGTGACCTGTGTTAATAAAAAAGATTTTTTAGAGTGTTGTGAAAAATTAAAAATAGCAGAAGAAGGAATTTATTCTCCATATATATTTTCAGCATACGGTTACAAAGTTCCAAAAATATTAGATAATTTTATTGATAAAAAAAAATTAATGTACAATATAAATTTTTTCAAAAATATAACAAAGTTTTCAGAAAAAAATTTATTGAACCTTTACATGCCATACGAATGGTTTTATTTTTTTAAATTTAAAGATGAAATTCAAAAAGAAATATTTTTCAATTATTGGGACTATTTAGAAAAATTTGCAATAAAAAATAAAAATATAAATTTAAGAAATGAGTCTTATCTAGTTGCTTTTTCTGCATTTTATTGTGGATTAAAAATAAATAAAATTGAAAATAAAACAGGAGCTTTACATAAATTAGCTCGCATATATATTTAAATTTTACATAAAAATTTCTTCATCAACCTTTGTTTAGATTTCATTTCATTTGTAAAGCCGCAAAAATGATAAATATATTTATTAGAAAATTTTGTTGATCCGTCTGCAAACATAACAACAAAATTGCTAAAATCTTCAATATTACTAATATCAAAATTACAATATTGAGCAATAGCATAATTAAAAGAACTTTGCTCTAACATAGCGTTTTTATAAGATATCAAACTTATATGGCTTTCATAAAACCCTTTCACTTGTTTTATAAAATCTAATTCTGATTTTTTAAATGAAAAAAACCCAGCATTTAAATCAGGAAATTTCAATAGCTTTTGCTTTTGATCAAAAGAACAAAAATTATATTTATGCCAATGACTATTGCTTTTTAATTTGTTGCCAAATGCTCTGCCTTCCAGTACAGATGAAAAAATTTTTTTAGTAATTAAATTAGAAGGCTTTTCAAAGCACAAAATATCTGAATCCAAATAAATATAGTGATCATAATTTCCTGGTATTTTTTCTGAGTATTTTAGGAATCCAACATAATCAAAATTATTAGTATCTATAACAACATTATGTTTAAAATTACTTGGAGGCTTTTTATTAGTTATTACACAAAAATCAAAATTATCTTTTTTTAGACTATCTACCATCATATTGATGCATTGATCTGCTTGGGGCTTAAAATCACTAACAGTGTAGACTAATATCATATTTTTATATACTACAATATAAAATAAAATACTGTCTAGCTATTGAATGAATAAATTTTATAATTAGATAAATCTGGGTATTCTGGATTTTTTTGTTGATTAGTGTCTTTCACATGACTCATTAACAAGCAACCCCGAGCTGCTTGTTCTGGTAGCATATACATATTCCACCCTATAATTTCAAAATTGTCATTCATTAGTGGAACTTCATGTCGTCCGCAATACCTTGCTTGTTTGAACCAATTAACTGCTTTTTCATCATCTGTTAATATCATTCCCCCCTTGCCTATGTTTACTGTCTTTGTGGCCGAAAAAGATAAACAAAAATATGAATTCTTAATGTACATGTCCCGATTAAAAAATTGAGCAGCATCGTAAATTGGATATGGATCTAATTTATAATATCCTTTATTCAGCCATTCGTAATCTGAAAACTTCACTCGCCCACCAGAATTAATAATAGCACAAGGAACTGAAACGTATGTTCTGCTAGGAATTGTAACCTCTTTAACGCCGAGATACTTACAACATAAAAAAATTGCATTTGTGCAATTATCTACTGCGACAGCATATTTACTACCAGCGTATTCTGCCACCATTTTCTCAAATTCTGCCACTATAGTGTAAGGATTCATATTTTTTCTAAACCTTCTCCTAAACAAAGATCAAATATAGACAATCGATTGATAATTTCTTCTGTTTGTATGAACTCTAAATTTATATTATTTGCCAAAAAGTCTTCTTTACAATATAAATTTTGGCCTCCGGGAAGATTGTAATAATATTTACAATTTAGTGTATTGCAAATTTCTATTATTCTTTGCTGTTTTTTATACAAAGGATTTATTTTAATTTTTTCCGAATCTAGAAATTTTGTTTTTATTTGTAAAAATTCACAAATATTTTTTATAGAATCTTTTAATAAGTCTATAATAAAAACATATTTTGGAATATTCTTATAAAATAAATAAATAGGGTGTTCAAAACATTTTTTTCCATACATTGTTTCTAAAGTCCTACAATGCTTATAATGCCAATTAGAAGAGTAGTCTATTTTAATATTACTAATTAACTCATTTCTATTTGTTTTTATTATGGGAACTGTTAAAAATAATTCTTTATTGAGTTTGTTTCTATTGACCCAGCCTCTTCTAATATACTGCACATCATTCAGCGATACAAATACATCTACTGATTGAATTAATTTAAAATATCCTAAATAAGGATAAAAATAAGGTTGTTGTATTGCTATTTTATTCATATGACACCAAGACTAATCTTAAAAAATAAAAAAAATCTTTCTTTGCAAGACTTTTACGAAAGAAGAAATAAAGTACTTATAAAAAGAGGAACAGGTGGATTTGGAGACATACTGATGCAGAGGATGATGTTCGAAGATTTTTCTAAAACCAACCTAGAAATACATTATACATGTCCTTATCCTTTCATACAATTCGCATTTAATCATCCATTTTTAAATAATGTAAAAGAAATGTCTCAAGTAAAAGAATCTGATTACGGGGTGATCTATGACATAACAACTGTGTGTGCAAAAACAGAAACTATACTCGGATCTAAAAACAACAAACATAGAAGCGATATATGGGCAAAACACTGTGGGGTAGAGCTTACTAACCACGAAATGTATTTGAACCCTGATCCAGTGCAGGTGGAAATTTGTAAAAAAATATTAAATGAAATTAATCCAGAAAACAAAAAGATAGTAGTTCTTTCAACAAAATCTACAGACACTGATTTTGGAAAAGCAAAAAGCTTAACAGATAAACAGATAGTAGAAATAGTAGAATATTTAAGAAAAGAAGATATAGTACCAATCACTATAGACAAACAAAACCAAGCTATTTACGATCTTTTAAAAGTAGAACAATTTGTAGATATAAGCCCTCAAAAATGGATCGCTTTGGTGAGTCTGTCCGACTATGTTATTTCCGTAGACACTGCGACGTTTCATTTAGCTGGAGGTCTGAAACGTCCTTTGGTTGGTATTTTTTCATTTACTGACGGTAAAATTTATGGAAAATATTTCGACTTTGTTTTAGTACAAAAACACAGAGATGAAGGAAATTGGGATTGCGGGCCCTGCTTTGTCCACACAAGTTGCACTAAAGATTCAAATAATGTGCAAAAACCTTGTATAACAGAGCTAAAAACAGAAGAAATAATAAAAGGCTTCAACAAAGCGAGAAAAAATGACACCACAACAAGCTTATCAAAAAATATTAGACAAAGAAATAAGAATTAAAGAACTAGAAGATATTATCAAAACAGATCCATATTTATCCTATCATTATGCTAAAGATATAATAAAAAATAGATGGGTAGAAGCGGAAGATACCATCATAAGCGATCCATGGACTGCGTATCTTTATTCATTAGATGTAATAAAAAATAAACTACCTGATAAGATGCACAACATGATGATCCTATATGCTATTAAAGATACAAGCAATTTATTTGTAAAATCTTACTTCAACTTCATTAATGAAATTAATATTTAAATCATATATGATATTTCATATTTCATATTCCTTCATCTCAACACCTGCATCGACGAATTGTTCTCTAGCTAGTTCGAAAGAATCTCCCCATCTAATCAAATCACTTTTATTAGCCTTTGGATAAACACACCTAGTTATTCCAGACTGTATAATTGCTGAGGAGCATGTGGAGCAAGGCATAAAAGGCCATGTAGCCAAAGTACAACCAGACAAATTTCTATAAGCAAAAATAATCGCATTTATTTCTGCGTGTATGATTTTTTTGTATTTTTTCTCTCTGTCTTCTAATCCTACATCTAATACGCCCGCTGCGTAGCCATTATAGCCTGTAGAGATAATACGGTGATTATCATCATATATCACCGCCGCTACTTTAGTGCTTGGATCCTTACTCCAGCTAGCTATATGCTTAGCCAAAAGTATAAATCTTTCATCCCACATCACATCCTCGACAAGTAAAAACTATATCCATCATGATCTTTTCCAAACAAATCACGGGAAACATTCTTTCCTAAAAACCCCATCTTACTATAAAACAAATGTGAACCAAGATCTCGATCACTCAAAGATGTAAATAAAATAAAAGGCCTAACAGACGGCACTTCAGTAGTTAAATCTTTAACATCCGAAAACTTTTTAATTACGAATTCTATTAAAGATCTTCCTATTCCTTGCATTCTATAATCAGGATGAACACATAAATTAGTTATTTTGCCATAAAATACAGGGCTCTTGCTTATAATACTCGTGTTTTCAGCAAAGAACTCTTCATTCTTCGCTGAAGCCAAACCAACCTTATACACAACATATCCAACCAAATTGTTCTCAACTTCACAAACATATGAAACCAACATGTTCTTGGCTTCAGAATTTTTCTTGGATTTGACTATGTCAATATAATATTTTTTGCTCCAATTAGGAGAATAAGGACAAGAGTTTTGTATTTCTAATATAGATTTTACATCTTTTTGTAAAAGCCAACGTATTTTGTTTTCCATGTTGTCCGATTTCAGGCAAAAAGGCTCAATACGTCTCTTGGTTCTCCTATGTTGCCAGAATACGCATTCCACACAAGAAGATCCAAATCTGCAGGCTTCATAGAAACCTGATCACAAAGACGTAAAAAGAAACCTTCTAATTCTTTATATTTTTTTCCACTAGGAGTAGATTTGGGAGTTTCGTAATTCATATCCCTCATAAACTTCAGTAGATGAGTATCTATTCCTGCGTATCTTTGATTTTTTCTGCTGTGAATTAAAAAACACCTTGCAGTTTTTGGACCTATACCTCTAACAGATTCCAGCTCATCAACCGAACATGTTTTTAAATCTAAATTCTTGCTAATTAGATCCAAAAAGGATTTAGACTTATGATTGTAACAACCTATACCATGACGCTTCATTTCTTCAGCAAGATTCGTACTATTGTTTATGTGAACAATAGTTTTAAATGGAGTTTTTTTCCTCCACGAATTTAATAAGGATTCTAAACAATTGGCTGCCGTTAAGCCGTTTTTACCGGCAGCCAATATCCAGAACAAAATTGATTCTTGTAATCCGGCTTCAGTTTGTCGATAGTTTGTTATCTTTAAAGGGTTTATCATCAAATCTCTCCTAAAATAGATTCAACATTCTGCTCTGAATAAACGTCTCTACTCAAAACCTTCATTTCAGCTCGTAAACTGTGACCTCTATTCTGGACGTTGTCGTGATTTTTATCCCAAGCTCGCAAATGAGCCTTGAGATGACCCACTATTTCCTTGCCCTCAACAACTTTCTTTCTGGCAAGAACAACATCATCATGAGAAGTTGCAAAAGACTTAGAATAGCTATCTGTTTGTCCGGCATCCTTAGCTTCCATAAACTTTTTACTATATTGAGTTTCTGCATCAATATCTGCCATCAGAACTTCTTTCTGGGCGTATTCTAGCTGTTTGCCGAGATAATCTATCCAGCCATACTCTTTGTTCATGTATTCGCCAAGATTATTCTCGTTGTACTTCATGTTGTCTGGATCTAGAGTTATTTCTACCCCAGCAACTTTAACTTTAACTTTTTCTATAGGTGCATCTGTAGCCATAAATTGTCTCCTTAGGAATAAGTATACAAAAAATATTTTTTCAACTCAATATCAAGCTTCGTAATCTTCTGAATCGATAGGCTTTATAATGCCTTCTAAACTCGCATTTGGCTTGAATGTTCTTTTCTTCTTTTCGTTTTTCGTGGAGCCATCTACACTGACAACTTCGTTTGTTTTCTTTTCTTGTATCATGCTCATTTTAGATCGATAATTATCATCTGATATTTCCCACATATCCAAGGTGCCAAGAGAAAAATCAAAGCCGATTTTAAAAGGAAATCTGCTTCTACCATTTCTATGCTTGATTACAAATCCTCGACCTATCTCGGCATCTTTTTCAATGGTTTGCTGGTTTATAGACCAAAAAGCATCAAGAGGTTTAAACTGATCAAAAGATGTTCCAATGTTGGACTCATCGATATATTGATTTATTTCAAGCTTTGCCGCTGTTGCGTTTGGCTGTACGCAGGTAAATGTGCAGTGACCTTTTTCTACCCCGAATCCTCTTAAGTCTCGCAATATTCTATATGCAGACTCGTATTTCTTGACGGTTGGATCATCTTTCATTTCTCCCACATAATCAACAATTAGAAGATTAGGCTTCCATCCTCTAAGTTCTAGCTGAGCCATGAACGCTCGTATGCCGTTAACGTCCATAACGCCGCCAGGAAATTGCTTTACATGTAAAAGATTTTTATCCTCTTTGTCTTTGCCGAAGTCTGCGATTGTTTTTTCGATTTGTTCTCTAGAATCTCTTAGATTATTAATATCTACTTTTGCTAATTGAGAAGTGAATCGCTGTGCAATTCCAAGCTCATCCATCTCCATTGTTAGATATAAAACTTTATGACCAAGAATAACATTTTGCACGGCGGCTCTAACAAGAGCTAAGCTTTTTCCTGTTCCTGGCAAACCGATCCAACTTGCTATTTGACCGACAAAAAGACCACCACCAGTCAAGGCTTTGTCTATACTTTCAAAACCGCTAGTAAATCTTTCTTTTCCAACAAAAACATCTTCCATTCTTCTGAACATTTCGTCTAGTTGTAGAAAGTATTCTAAACCAGGTTCATAAGAACGGTCTATCAGCATTGCCTCTCGAAGCTTTTCATAAATAAAATTCCAAGTCTTTTCATCTTCAGGTGCTTCTTGCATCTTTTCCAGAGACGAATGAAATGCAATTTTTATAGCTTGGACTTTTGCAAAATACGTGACTTTTTCAATCAGGTATTCTCTTGCTTCTAAACCCGGAACGTAATAATCGTAAACGCAGTTCAGTTCAGACAAATAATGTAATTGAACGCTCTTTTCTGCGTCCTTCAGAACATTCTTAAGTTCTTGTTCAAGAATCCACTTCTCGGGGATAGCTTTGTGAGTTTTAAAGTGATCAAGTAGTATTTTAGAAATCGATACATGAGCCTCATTAGAAAAATACTCCGGTTTGATTTTGTCCATAGCTTGTACAAGCATATGGGGATCAAGCAAAAGCATTCCTAATAATTTTCTTTGAAATGTATCATCCCAAGAAAATTTAGGTTTAATTACATCTGGATCTGTTAGGTCTTCTAGCTGTGCTTGTTCTTCTGGCGTTAGCTCTCTCAAATACGTCTCCTTTTTTTACTTGTATAAACAAAACGCCAGAAAGAATCAACTACAAAGTACGTTGAAGATAATCGTATTCTGAAAGGCTTACCTGACCTGATCTGATGCTTTTTTCTCTTGTTATCTTTTTGCCCATGCTTTTTTGTCCATTCCAAACAATGGCTTTGCAGTATGTTGCAAATTTAGTATCTATTTTCAAGTTCTGTTGTTTGTCGGGTTGTTCGTCCGTTGGCACATTCTTTTTGATTATAAGTTCCAGCATGTTTTCTTGATGTTTGCCGAATTTTTGTCTATTCGCTCCGTGTCTTGTTCGGTTATTCCACAAATTATCTAATTCGTATACGATGTTTTTGACCAATTCGTCTTCGATATATTTTTTTGCTACTTCTAAAGACTTTTCAATATAAATTTGTCTTTTGTAATAGCTTCCTGCTCTTAGCATGCTCATAAGCAGTTCTTGCTTTATGTCTTCTGCATCATCGGTGAAGTTGTTATTTGAATTTTTCTTTTTTAGTTCGTGGGAAGCGTGCCAACAAAGTTTGCCGAATTTTTTATCTAGTTCAGAAAACTCTTCTTCATTTATTCTAAAATTATTGCAAATATCTAACATATAAAATTCCTTTATCTTTTGTTTAAAGTTTTTAGATCATTTAAATTTCTTCCACCACGACATGTAACTTTTAGTCGCAACTTAGGACAAAGTTCACTTTCACTGGATAAAACTTCTTGTCCAATCTTGAATATGTCTTTCCAATTTTCTTTATTGGCATAAACAGCATATCCGTCATGTACAGTAAAAGCGATATCAGTTTTATTTTTAAAGGCAAAATATAATTGATTTAATTTTTCTAAACATACAACCGCCGCTGGTGATTGTATACAGAAATTTCTAACTAAATATTCTTTACCTTCATCGAATGTTCGGCGTTTTCCAAATATGTCTTTGGAATATCCCAATTCCTGTAGCTGCTTTTGTTGGTTTTTGATCCAAGCCAAAGCAGTTGGAAATAAGGAATTTATACGATCTACAATTGAATCTGCAGCTTCTTTCGGGATGTTGCAGCGTTGTCCTAGCATGTAGGACGACTGACCATATATAACCGGCAAGAACATTTTTTTAATTAATTCTCTATCATCTTTTTTTTGCGGCTCAGATCCAATGAGTTTGCTGTATAGCGAGAAGTAGATGTCTGGCTGCTCTGTTAGCTCTTTTAAAAGCGGATCTTGACTTAGCCAAGAAAGCATAAAAACCTCCATGGCTCTAAAATCAAAAACCAAGAATAATTCTTCAAAACTCCTTGGTTTTAAATTTTCTTTAACCAGAGGACGCATGGCGTGAGGTACAAAACCCTCATTAAACTCCTGTGAGCACCGTAGACGGCCGTTCTCCTGTCCATCTATCTCATAGTGAGCATAAACCTTCTTGCCCGTTAAAACGTCTATTAGGGCCGTTGTTTCTAATCTAGGTATTGTAAAAGTGCTAAGTGGAAGATGTAGATTCTTATAAATAGGTTCTATTTCTTTCCATAATCCGCTAGAAACCAGATCTTTTAGTCGAATTAGGGCTTCATTTAAGCTTTTTGGAGGTTTTAGTTTACGACCAACATATGATTCTAAGATCTTTAAATCAATAATAACCCCATCAACAATGTAATTTTTATTGGTTTTGGCCAGAATGTAGGTGGCTATATTTTTCCAATCCCAAACAAGGATCTTCATTCCTTTAGAAAATATCGATAGTTTCAAAATCGATGCTATAAACGGAGTGTTTTGCTCAGTTAACGCAATGTTTACGTTTCTTCCGTCTTGAAGATAAATTTGAATCTCTTTTTGAGAATTTTTATCTGTAAAATCAAAAACGGCAGGATTAAAAAGCACAAAGACGCTTTGATTGCTTATGCTTGAAAAAAGATCAATTGCTTCTTGATTCATAAAAAACTAATTCTTTTTTTTATTTTCTACCTGACATCAGTATACAAAATAATCAGTTTTTTGCAAGTTCTTGAAAAAAAGTATGATTGTACAATCATAAATTATAACATATTCCACCAAGCAGAATGGTTCTGTATATGTTTCATAGAAAAAACAATTGAAAATAATTCAATTGTTTATTTCAATTATTAGATGTTATTCTAATAACCTGAACCATGTCTAGAATCTTAACTGTAGAATCAGTGTACTTATTCAATGTCTTAAACCCAGACACTTCACTTCCTCGTGACAAGTGAAAACCGTAATCTAGTGTTCTGAATATAACTTTCATTGATTTGGAGATCGAATGCCGCTTGTAAAGCATTGATCGTAATGATACGAAGGTTCAACCCGTGTCCAGGCTCTCCAAAGTTTTTTTCATTTGAATTCAATCCAGGGAGTACAGCCCTTCATCAATTCAAAGGACGAGAGAGCGTCCAACTCAGTGTTTAATATAGTTTAACGAGATAAGCACCTTTCGGTGTCCAATATCAATATACTAAATCCTGATCAAAAGTCAAATTTTTTCTTTCTTTAAATAGATATTTTGATATTCAAGACAAGGAGCGTACAATTGGCAAAACGAAGAAAACCTATGACTACTATAGAAAAATACAAACTAGACGAATCAGAAGCATCCGCTTTTCAGCTATCTGAGATTTGGGTAGCTTTATGTGAAAAATACTTTCCAAACTACAAACATACGAAATTAAAGGCTGGAGATCCTAGAAAATCTCTAATATTCAAAATATGCTATAAACTTCAAAGAGAAACAAAAGGCCTGATCCCCGAAAGCGAATATAAGATTTATATTCAAGCACAATTAGAAATTTTAAGATATCAATTGAAAAACAACCCTTTGATTTTAATTGATCCAATGTGCTTGGTTGGAGACAAAGCTTGGAAAAGATGGAAATTATGGAAAAAAAGATTTGATTCAAAAATCAAAGCACCAGCCGCTAATCCTATGAAATACAATAGATTAGGAGCTGTAAAGGCAATAAATGAGATTTCGAAAACAAAAACATTTATTGAAAAAAATATTGGCTCAAATCCGACTATAGAGGATTATAAAAAGCTTAAATCTAGCTTGCTCAATTGGATAAATTTTGGTAATATAAGCCTGTATTATCTAGTAATATCCCCGTATATGAAGTCTATATTGTCAAAAGAAGATTATTCTAAAATGAATTTTGATCCTATTCTTTATAAAGAATGTATAAATGAAGAGGTTATAGACCTATTTAAAAAACTATTTCCATATGAGCTAAAAAATGAACATACTAAAGATAACTAACGATTATTCGTATTTTTTGTCAAATAACAACGCTGTAAAAAAAGATCTATGGGATAGACTCAGATTCAGAGATAAGAATTATTTCCATAACCGTGCCTATAAGATGAAAAAATGGGACGGATTTATAAATTTTTTTGATATAGAAAAAGGAAAATTCTTAACAGGCCTACTTCCAGAAGTAAGTGCCGTCTTAAAACACAATAACGCACAATACACAGTAGAAGACTCTCGAATTCCGACAAAATTTGATGTTAGCTCCATAGGTGAGAATTTTTTAAATGATGAATCACTGATTTTAAGAGACTATCAGGTAGAGTTGATCAATCAGGTGATCAAGCACAGAAGAGGAATTATATTTGCTCCTACATCTGCTGGCAAATCATTGATAATGTTGGGAATTATAAAGACCCTTGCTCCTAATACGCCTATATTGCTGCTACAAAATAGGCTAAGTCTTGCCCAACAAAATTACGACGAATTGATTAAAATGGGATTTCCAAATGTTGGAAATGTCTGGGGAGGGTCGGTAAAGCCTAATGTGATCACTGTGGCCAGCGTACAATCGATTGCTAAAGTTGAAAAACTACTACCTAAAATAAAAGTTCTTATTGTGGACGAAATCCACGATATGATGAGTGCTTTGCCAAAAGCAGTGTACAGGAAGTTGAAAGAAGCTGATGTTCGGGTTGCTGTTAGTGCGACCCCTTTTAAATTTGGCGGGAAAGATAATGTGCAGAAGTTTAGTGTAAGAGGTTATTTTGGTCCAATTTTGAAAGTCAAATCAGCAGAAACTGGCATATTGACTACGGCAGAACTACAAAACCGTGGCATTCTTTCGAAATCTAAATGTATATTTTATCCTGTAAGAGAGCCTCAGATTCCACATGATATCTATTTAGATGCAGTCACAAGAGGAATAGCTGAGTCTTTGTACTTCCACAAAATGGTTGTTAAATTAGCTAAACAGCAAACTGGAAGAACATTGATTCTGGTTGACAGAATAGCTCATGGGGATTCTTTGCATGGTCTTCTTCCAGATAGCCTTTGGGTTCAGGGAAAAGATGATTCTAAAACAAGAAAAAGTGTTATAAATGAATTGCAGAAATCAGAAAAGTGCGTTGCCATAGCTACTCAACAGATCTTCAACACGGGCATAAATGTTTTTATTCACAATCTTATAAACGCAGCAGGAGGTCAAGCAGACCATCAAATCGTACAGAGGATGGGAAGAGGGCTGAGAACAGCAGATGACAAAGAAATTTTAAATTATTACGACTTTATGTTTGAAATAAACGACTATTTGCAAAAACATTCTAAAAAGAGAATGAAGATATTAAAAGAACAGGGTCATGAAGTCGAATTGAAGGAGTTTGAATGATATTAGTTAATGATTTAGAAAAGTTCAAATCTAATGATTCTATAAAATATGAAACAGTAAGGCATTGTTTAGTCCTTGAAAAATACCTAGTGAGCAAATTTTCCACGAAGAGCATTAAGGTCTACTATCATCTTGTACTGGAGTTGCTTTCTTAGCGGCATCCCGAAGGCTGGCCAAGTCAAATAACTCATTTTTCTGCTTCAGAAATTCGCTAAAAGACCTCATTTCATTTCTCTTTCTTTGATCAAATGGTAATATTTTGTATTTTTTGATTTATTTCTTCTTGACTAATAAGAATATTGTTTCCTGAGTTAAGTACGATAACATCTTTTGTGCTTCTAGTAATAGCTGTGTAATACCATCTTGTATTATCCCATGTATCTGACATGAAGTTTTGGTAAATGAAAACTTTTTTCCATTGTGATCCTTGTGATTTATGTGCTGTGACTGCATAGCCGTAGGTTGCGATCACGGTATCCTTATTGATTTTTATTTTTCCAGCATCGGAATTTTCTATCATATTGTTAGATTTTAATTTTTCTAACAAAATAGATTTTCCGTTTCCTTTCCACATTTCTTTTTTTAATTCATCGATTAAAAATTGGTGAGGAAATGCAGGTTTTTCAAAGTCGGGAATAAAAACTAGTGGACAAGAACCTCCTGAGCACGAACCACTTTTAGGAATTTTTGCTGAACCTAGATAAATTTTAGATGATATTTCTTCGATATTTATATCTTCTTGAATATTAAAATTTTCTATTGTAAATACTTCGCCGTTTTTTAAATGTTCAGAATTAGCCAAGGATATTAATGATTCTTTGGAGTTTAAGATTGTTTTATTGTCGCCAAACCTTACTTCTCTGGCAAACGAATTCATCAACATTCTTTCTTTATTAGTAGCGACAATCATAATTACATCTTCATTGTTTTTTAATGATTCTTTGTAATTGTCTAAAAATTCTTTTTTTGTTTCGCAAACCTTAAAATTTTCTATAGATTCTGATGGTATGTAGGGTTTGGCGTCACCTCTAACCAGAGTCGCTATTTTTAAAACATTGCTATCTAATGCTTGTCGTTTGACTTCTTTCAGTTCGCTTTTGTTGCTCCCTATTTGAGAAACATTTCCGTGAAACAATCCGGCATCTTGTCCTACTGGTTGTAGTTGATAGCTATCCCCCATAAAAATCAAAACATTATGATGAAATTTAGTTAGTTCTAATAAATCGTTCATAGTAGTTTTGTTTATCATAGATGACTCATCTATGATAAATACAGTATCATTAATAACATGACCAGAGGATAACTCCCAGTTAAGACGGTCTTTGTAATATGATGCTGGGGTTCCGTATATTGTTTTGTGGATAGTACTGATCGAGTCAGGATTAAGATTTACACCTGATTCTCTTAGTTTTTCGCTAAGAATCATTGCTGCTTTGTTTGTGGGTGCTATGACACGAACTTTCATTCCTTTAGACATACTATATCTGACTATATTTTCAGCAAGGGTTGTTTTGCCGGTACCTGCATATCCGGCTAGTAGGTAATGTTTTGCAATAGAAGATACCGCAGATTCACTGCCATCAATAATTTTTTGAATTTCTAGTAATGCTTTTTTTTGACCAGGTGTATAATCAATCATTTTAGAACGAGCATCAAGAATAGAATAATTATTGTTGTTGTTAAATCTATTAGCAACTGGGATAGTTTCTGGAGTTTCTGGAGATGTTTTGTGAGTTAATCCTTGATTTATTTTTTCATAAGCTTTATTAATCGCAGACATAGTTGGAATACGTCTTTGGTAAAGCATACTTAATTTTTTGTATTGTTGTTCGACTTCTTTTTGGGAAGCCGATTTAGGCAAATCCAAAACAACAAAAGGATCTGGATTATCCCGCACATGATTTTCTAGCCATATTTTGAAACTAAACACAATAATATCAATTCTCTTAAGATAATTTAAAGTATCTATTATTTTTCTATAATTTTTTTGGACATCAGAAGCTTTTTTGCTAAGATGTGCGAACTATGATACAATCTCCAGAATACGAGCCTGAATTCTACATTCATCAAATATCTTTGATGGAAGAGAGATATTCTATTCTTTTTAGAAAAAGCAAGATATCATGGAAGGAATATTATTCACTTGCTTCTAACAGGTTAAATAAAAACGCTTACTGGATATGGATATTTCTTTGTGGTTTTGAAAAATTTCTTAAAGAAAATAATCTAAAAGTAAAAAACAAAGAGCTGTTGAAGAAAAAAATATATAAAGACGCAGAAGAAAGAATACTTAGAATTGTTGGAGACACCAATAAAATCAAACAATATATAGAAAATTTACCTGCTGCTACGGAGATAAATAATGAATTTTTTTAAAACGCCATCTTACGTTCTTTTGATTACGCTGTCCTTAATATACTTTGGAGCAGGATATTTACTAGGATTTTACCAAGGATATTCATCGGGTCAGAAAGACTATATGTTTTATGTAAACAAGCTTTTTGATGGCGTTTCCCCTTAAAAGGGATTGGGCTTACGCACTAAAAGCGGGTCGCTTGTTTTAAAATTTTTAGCATCTACACTTCCACACTCTTAAAGCTGCTCTTTGTTTGCTTTCGGGATCATTTCTGCTTTTGGCTGTTCCTGCTTTGCACATTCTAGCACAGAATGATTTCCTTCTTGCCTTTGTTTTATCGGACATTTTACTAACGCCGCCTTTTTTTTCGGCTTCGCGCTTAGTTTCAATACCTGCGTGAATGCCTAGTTTTTTGGCGTAGGATGGTTTGAGTCCACCTTCTGGATGGTTTTTTTCTTTGTTGAAATTTTTGAATGGTTTTTTAATCTCATTCAACATCTCAGGATCACGATTGCTTAGCCATTCTTTAAAATTTTGCATACTAATATATATGTGTTTGTTTAATAAATTATTTTATGTAATTGACTACTCTGCCTTGGACATCATAACAGCTAGGTCGTTCAAGGTACCAGTTTTACTATTTATTTGATCTATAATTTCTTTTTGCAGATCGCTAGAAAGATTTTTAAATTCTCCGATATCTTGTATTTTTGACAATAGCTTGCCTGATTCCCATACATTTAAACTTTGGGACAGTCCTTTGTCTTTATCTAAATCCAATTTAGACAGCAATATGTTTTGATAGTATTTAATATCTTTGCCTTCAAACTCTAAAAGCCATAGTTTAAAATCCATATTATCTCTTTCCTGTTACTACTTTTATTACTGTTGGCTTAATATATATTGCGTAGAAATAATTTTAAGAATTAAAAGCTAACAGTTTATGAAAAAATTCAAAGAATATTTAGAAGAAAAAAACATAGTATATCGCTACATTCACAGAGATAGAAGCGGATTAATGAACAATAATAGTCTAGATTACAGCAAGCTAAGTGATGAAGAATATTTTGAAGTAGAAGAAGGTTATTTGGGACCGACACAGCCGCCAAGTTATTTGCATAACCAAGAAATAGTTTTTGCCTTTACAAATAAAGGAGAAGAAAAATACAAAAGACTAATAGCGTTATTAACTAAAGCGAGTAAAAAAGGAGTAATTCGCCAAAAGTTAAATCTTCAAGACTATGAAATAGTTTGGAATGATAGTGATGAACAATTAGGATTAAAAAAGAAATAAAGTTTTGAATTAATAAGTCATAAATGTTGTTACTATCATTCCTATGATTTTTCTAGATTGTTCTTGTGGAGAGAAATATTCATTCCATTCGCTTGGCTGTATATTCAATTGTCTCTTTAATACTGGGCTGTCAATATCATAGCCCCAGCATTTAATTAGTCCTTTTTCTCTATCGTATGCTAAATCTATATCGAATTGCATTGCTATAGAACTGCCTGGTACTCCTTGTCCTGATCCTCTGAATTCAAATACCATTTTGTAATAATCACTATTCATTTCCATCATTTTTACTGGAAACATAATGTAATCTGGATATTTGGCTCGAACTGCTGTGAATAAATCTCTTGCTAGTTTTTTTAATCCGGTGTAGTTAGCAGATGCGAAGTCTGCGTTTTCTTTATTGAATTCTTCTACTTTTTCATATATGTGATGAGCCAATATTTTTTCTTGATTTGTATGGTAGTCATCTATATCGAAAACGTGCTTGCATATTCTTGTAGTTTCACCTTTTAAATCTTTTATTTGTTTTCTGGTTGTTATTCTTAAACTGCCAAATGGGTTTATATTAACTTCTACAATACTTCCGTTATCCTCCCAGCCTAATTCTTCATGCCAAACTTTGCTTGTTCTTTTATTGTCTGCTTCGACTAAACCTTTCAATTCTTCGAAAAATTCTTCTACGCCAAACATTGTCCAAGGAAGAGAATCGTTGTCATTCCCTTGCATGTTTTTAGTGGTTTTATTTTTTGTGCTGTCTTTTTCAAAACCATAATTTGCGTATTCTAGCAACCATTTTGAAAAATTCATATTTACGTTCATGTTTAGCATCGCCTAAAGGTACATTATGAATATATATATCGAATTGAATATATATTATGTACACATTAACCAAGGAGGTGTTAATGAAAAATGTGTGTTTATCACTGTTTTTATATTATTTGATGTTTTTAGGGCAAAATGCGTTGTCCAAGGAAGTGACGAGTTATATAGATGCTACCACTATATCTAAATCTACTGAAAAGAAAATTTTCTTGTATTTTGGAGCATCTTGGTGTGGTTACTGCAGTAAAATGCAATCCTTGTTTAAGGATCCTGACGTTGTCAACAAAATGGATAACTACATTGTTTTGAAGGTCGATATAGACGAAAACCCAGAGCTTGCTAAGAAATTCAATGTAAAAACTATTCCAGATTATATGCTGATCGATAAAGACGAAGAAGTATTAAAAAGGAATAAAGGGTATAAAGAAAAATCCAGTTTTTTAAACTGGTTGAAATGAAAAAGAAATTTTGGTAGAATTGTATAATGATTCGCAAGATTGTTAATACAATTCTACCAAAATATATTTGTATATATCAAAAATATATCGGTCTTGGTGATCATCTACAACATAGTACCTTGCCTAAACTTTATAATTCTCTGGGCAAAAAAGTATTCATAAGCAATAAGTGTAAATTCAGAAACGAAGAAATAAAAGAGTTGGTGTGGGAAACCAATCCTTATGTTTGTGGGTTTTCTGACATGGAGCCCAACGCTGGAATGTCTTGCTTAAGAACACAAGAAAGAGCAGTTAAAATTTGGCAGCCAACACACAACAGTATTAACAACATAGAAAAAGCTCATGGCTTTATACCCTCTAATATTGGGCCGGAGATATTTTACAGTCCAAAAACAATATCAGAATACAGTAATTTTCTAGTGTTTGACGCCACGGCTTATACTGTCCGATCAGATTACAATAAAGAGATATTAAATTGTATTTTAGAAAAAGAATTTCCCGATGATAAGATATTATTTTTAAAGAATAACAAAATATCCTACTCATCTGATGAAGACTTCTCCACAAACAAATACGAGACAATCACAGTTAACTCAATATTTGAATATTGTGATGTAATAAAATCTTGTAATAAATTTGTTTGTCTTATGTCTGGAGGTCATTCTTTAGCTCAAGCAATTAGAAAGAATAATACTTTTTGTATTTTAAAAGATAATCTTTTTAAAGAACACTTTGATCGAGGGTTGTTTTTGAATCAAAAATTAGTAAATTATATTAAATTATGACAAAAATAATAAAATCTATTGAAGATGTACAAGATATAAATTTCGATAATTTAGTGTGTGTGGTTACACACAAAAGAAAAGAGTTTATAGCCAAATGGCTAAGAGCTTGGAACAATGCGGATAAATTTGGAGCTAAAATTGTTGTTTTTCATTCTATAGACAAAAAACATACAAATCTACAAATTGAAAGAAATAATATTCTGAGTCATAACCCAGATTATTATTTTCCTTTTGAGAACTCAAAAGCTAGAGATTTAGCGGCATTGATATTGGCTTGCAAATATTTAAATTGGGAAAAGTTGTTCTGGTTCACAGACGATATGCTTCCAATGAGACGATCTTTTTTAAAACCATTTGTTGAAAAAATACAAGATCCTAGAGTTGGACTAGTTGCACAATGCTACGAGCCCAGGTCAATTGGCAACAAAAAAGATCACATTAGAACTGTTGCGTACGCTATAAAAAAGGAAGTTTCTAAAAAAATAGTATTTCCTTATTCCTACCTTGATAGTCCTGCCCATGAATTTGAATCTGGAGAAAACAATATACTTCAGCAAATAAAAAATATGGGATATGATTTTAAACTTGCACATTCCGAAGCGGAAAGTGAAAATTATTTACATTGGACGTCTTTTTTGGATTGGATGTGGGACTGCCACTTATTGGGTTCTTGGGAAGATTATTGGGATGTGTACGAACAACAATTCGATCCAATAGAAAAATGGGAAAATATAGAAACATCCAATAAGACGCTATTGAATGAATATGAATGCGAGAAAATAACAAATATACCTAATAAAATCACGGCCATTATACCCACTTATAGCTGCGATATGTCAAACTTTATGCTTTGCGTTTTTTCTTTGTTGCTGAGATCATCCCCAGAAATATTAGAACATATTATCGTAGGCATTAACGGTCCTGACGAAAGAACAGGTGGCACGGAGCTGCAAGATAATAAGCAAAAATTTATTGAAGAATTAAGAAAAATGACTTGGTTTGGCAAAATGATGCCAATAACGCTTTCAAGAACATGGAGCAGACTTGGTCACGCCCAAATGATAGAGCAATGTCTGGCTTGGGTTCATACAGAATATTATCTTTTAATGCACGACGATGTTATGATTTTAGATAAAAAATGGAATAAAGAAGCGTCTTCATTCTTTTTGAATAAAAACTCTGTAATGAAATCTCAAGACGCTTTGAGTGAATGGTCACTATTTAAGGTTGACAAACGAATAGTGTTTCCGCATTTCACTAATACTAACTTTTTATTATGTAGTAAAAATATAATGAAGAAGTTAGGGGCTGATTGGGTAGGGTATCATGTAGATTTGAATTACCAAGTAGACAATTTAACTTCTTATAAAAAGCTCATTGAATACTGGAAAGATAAAAAGATGCTTAAGCCTGACCACAATATTAAAAAAGAAGATAAATTTGATTCTATGAGTTTAGATATTGGCTCATTTATATTGCCTAAAATATTGGACTCAAAATACGACGTAGAATACTTTAGCAAGGATTGTACTTCGCATATGACCGCAGGAAGCTGGATGAACAGTGAAGGCTCTTTTTCTTTAAGTGAAATCTCTAGATTAGAAAAAGAACTTAAAGATCATCCTGAGTATGAAGATTTGTATCTAAAGTACGCCTAAAATTTGTTGCGAATTAATTCAATTACTGTCAAAGCGTCTTCTAGGGCTGTGTGTGATACTTTTCCTTCTATTCTAGCTCTATTCATGCATGTTGCCATATTGGGCATTTCTTTATCTTTCTGGGGATCAAAGTACAAAATAGCTGGATCCATTGTTCTTGTTCTGAAGTAAATGTGATCCCAGTCTTTGATTTTGGCATTTAGAAATGGAATATCAAATCCAGAAACATTCTTTCCAGCGACATTGACGACTATAGATCCAGTCTGATAATCCTCGGATATTCCATTTTTAGTCAAGAAGTTTCTTAGCAAAGATGTAAGGTATTTGATTTCTATATAATACGCTTCTTCGACTTCATCGTATTCGATTTCATTCTTTTTAGCATTTGCTATTTTTTCAAATATCTTAGAATGCATAGAAAGAGCGATTGGTTCGCCACGATAAAAGTTTTTCAAAAAGTATACGTTGAGCTTGGGCAGCTCTTTCAAAGGTTGTGGGTTATCTAGATCATCGATTACAGCGGCAAACTGAATGATGTCGCATTTGTCTATATCCAAGCCGGAAGTTTCAATGTCTATGCTCAAGTATTTCATGTTAATTCTCCTTTTCGAGTCAGTTTTTCTATTAAGGACGGTTTTTCTTTTGAATGCAGATCGAAAATAGAACAATAGAATTTTTGTTTTTGTTTGTCGTAGATTATTTTAATTTTGCAGTAGTCTTTGCTGCGATATTCTATCCATCCAGATTCGAGGCTATTTTCTCTCCATTTTTGCAAATGCGGAATGGAGATATTGTCGGCACATATGTTTTTTCTTGAAATTTCCAAAAAAGGCTTTTTTTGGAAGACAATTCTGTCATATCCGTTTGCTATTCTTAGTTTCGCATTTGTGAATAGTATTAAAGTGGCCCCTTCTATGGGCACTAAAATCCTATCCTCGTATCTTTTTCTCATGCGAACAGTATATAATTTTGGGAAAAAAAAAGAAAGATCAATTCCAACAATGTACATTACCATTCCAAAAAGAGCATGTTTAGCAACCAACAAATTGGCTAAAGAGACTTTGTTATCGATGCTCCCCAGTATTCCAGATAATGAATTTGTGATATTGGTTGCGACTGGAGAAAAAGTTCCTATTGGGGTAAAGAATGGAATTTCAAATATTGAGGCAAAAAATGGAATTCTTCGAAATACTTACAAAATAATAGAAACAGCATATCCGAGAAAGCTTTTATTGGAAAATTCTAATTGGAGAATAAACAGTTTTGATCCTAATACTAGGAAAGTATGCATCTCTTTATTTGGTATTCATACAGAGAGATTGAAAGGTGATTTGAATTTTTACCTAGATGGTTCTACCGCAACAAGTCCTGTTGTAGGTAAATTGTTATTTAAACCAAATTTATCAAGTAAAACTACTATAACTACTTCTACAAACTCTTCTACACCAACTCTTGTTGGTTCTTTTTTAACCGCCACGGATGACCCACGCATAGTTTCTATTACTAACGGAGATTGGCTGTTGTCTTTGTTTTGCAGCGAATCAACGGGGCACAATATTCGTTTTTGGTTTGAAATACTAGAAGTAGAATCAAATGGAACTAGTGTAATTAAAACTATATCAAGTGGGAATTACGCCTCAGGCAAAATTGTATCTTCTTCTATTGTAAGCCCACAACAATGTAGTTTGTACGTTCCGGCCACATCGTTGAAGAACTCTATTAGCAGGATTCTTATAAAAATATATGCTCAAACCATATCCGCAGGACAAACGGGCATATTTTTAGTAAATCTAAGGAATAATACATTATCGCAAATCAAGACAACGCTGACAACCCCAGCGAAAAGAAAGCCTATCTCCATACCGGAAAGAACAATTACATATACTCTGCCACAATTATGAAAAATATCGCAGGATCATAAACCCTTCAGCAGAAATTCACCTCCTTCGCCAAAGGACATAATTATGATCACTGCGATATAATTTCAAATATATCCGGTTTTTATTGCTGTTTTGATTTCTTGTGCTGTTACTTTTCTTCCAATGAAGTCCGAAACTGATTCTACAAAGTGTCTTTCTATGTCTCTTTGTATTTCTCTCATGTATTGAGGTCCCATTTTCATAGCATCCATAAGAGAGTCTATATCGACCTGCCAATCAAGAAGCTCGTCGTCTATAAATATAGTTTTTTCTATCCCACCACCAGGTGTGGGCCGCATTTTTACTTCAAATTTCTTTTTTATGATTTCTTCTTCACTCATGAATTCTCCTAATTAATATAGTTATTTTTTTAAATGTTCAGATGGTAAATATATCATGGAATTTTATAAATGGTTTCTAAAAGAAAGCACGATGCAAGATTTGTATAATAGTACTGTACGTGCTTTTCCTAAAACCACAAAAAGACAACACGCAATAGATCCTATAAAAATAGTTTCTTTGGAATGGATTCCTTATTTGGGAGTAAAGACTTTATACATAAAAGCTCTGGCTCAAAACACAGAAAACGGTAAAGAATATCATCCTATAATAGTATTTAAAAACGTAAAATATCTTGATAGTAAAGAAGTAAATTCCGTTGATATTTTTGATAAAAATGGAAAGACCCATACGATCAAAAAAATAGACTCATCAAACGAAGTGTTGGTGAGATGTAATTGTAAAGATTTTTTATGGAGAGGAAATTATTCCGACCATTTAGATAAATCGCTATATGGAAGCAAAAGAGCTCCGTATTTATCTATAGGAAACAGGCCGTCTGTTAATCCTAATAATGATCCCATGTTGTGCAAACACATAATAAAATTCTATAAGGTGCTAAATCAATCAGGAATAACCAAATGAATCAAGGAGGTTTATGAATTTTGAAAATTTTATGAGTATATTCAACAAGCTAGAAGGCGTTAGGGTCATACAATCAAAGGATGGACCTTATTTTGTTTATTACGAGGTACTAGACAGCAAAGTACACAAGGAAATAGAGTCTATAATAGACTTTTTAAGAAAAACATATAACTATGATGTATCATTAAAAGAATATGAAACTAATTTTTATAATTTAACTATATCTGGCTCTAAAACAAAGGATATTTTAAAAATATTATTTGATGGGTTATATTTGATTACTTTATCTCAAGAATATGAAAATAAGAAAAACTATCAAGAATTAGGCATTCCTGATCTTTCATTGGTTACAATTCATCAAATGGTAGACGAGCTAAAGAAGCGGAGAAATTTAGTGTTTTCTTTTGTTTGGACAGAAAACAATGATCGAGATAATATATCAATTGAAGGATCTGGAAACCCGACACAGCTTGTTGGGTTGCTTGCAAGGGGAATGCATATGGCCATAGAATGGGCCGATAAGAACATGAAGTTCTTTAAAAATAAATAAAAAAAGCCCTAGACATTTATGGTGTCTAGGGCTTTTACATTTTTTAAAATCAAGAAACTGTTGAGCTAAAAGGTGTAGCCTCAGTAGATGTCTGATTCAAGTAAGCATTTACAGCGTAAAGATTTTCTGCAATGTCTACGATTTCAACGGTATCGCCAGCATATCCGCCAGTTGTAGTTCCATTCAAAGTGATTGTGTCGTTACCACTTGCTACTTCCCAACCATTTACTGTGTTTCCACCGTCTGCACAAGCTATAGCACGACCAACCATTGCGTCGAGTCCATTAGCCACCTTGATAACAGTGGTGTTGCTGCTAACGGTCGCTCCTAGAATGAAAGAATATTTGTATCCGGTTCCATGAGCTGCGGGCAATGTAACAGTGATGCCTGCTGCACGACTTAAAACTACAGTTTTACCGGCATGAATAGCTGGTGTCACTGTGACAGTTGAACTTGTTACTAAAACAGGTTTGTTGTCAATATTTGAATTTTCGATACATTTTGGTGCTAAATTAGTATTTTTAACTTCACCGTTGACGATGAGAGGTTTTGATAAAGTAGCGGATCCTGGGCCGGTGCCCTGAGTTGTAGTTGCTGCCATTTTTTACTCCTCAAATTTAAAAAGCATGTCAGGATGTTTTCCTGATATAATTATATATACATTTAACAATATATTTTAAACGCATATATATTGTTAAATGGAGATAAATGACATACCAGACTAGCCCACAGATAACAGACAGACAAAGACAAATTTTGTATGGAACCATTCTTGGTGGTTCATCTATAATTATGCCTGTAAAAGGTAAAAATTGTTATTTAGCTATGAGAGATAAAAATAAAGAGTGGTTAAAATACAAAGTAGATTTTTTATCAAATTTGTTCAAAATGGATGATAACACAATAAAAAAAGATGTCACAACGTACAGAGCTTACAGTGTTGCTTATACTGTATTCAATGATATGCATGATATTTTTTATAAAAAGGGTGTAAAAACAATAACTAGAGAAATATTAGACACACTCACAGATCAAGCATGGATGGTATGGTTTGTTGATGGAGGAAGAAAAGAAAAAAATAGATGCTACTTAAAAACGCAGAAATTCGGAGAGCAAGGTAGTAATATTGTTGTTGATTATTTCACATCTTTAGAATGTGATTGTGAACTGCGTAAATTCAGAGGTAGAAGCGAGATCGCTTTTAGCGAAAATGGTTCTAATGAGTTTATGAAAGTTATAAGCTCGTGCTTGCCATCATTCATCGAATTATGAATTCGGAAGAAGGTATTCTTTTACTCTAGGTAAATTGAAAATTTCTTTAGGCAGATTCTCCACTGGGTATTTTCTAAGTACCATATTTTTGTCCCCAGATGGTGGAATTTGCCCTTCTTTTACTTCCATTTCTTTTAAGAAATTTTTTGTATTTTTATTTCCATATTTTTCTGTTATTAGAAAAGAAAAAGAATCGTCATAATGTGTAAATGATTCGCATTTTTTTAATCTTTTTTCTGCTGGTCCCATCCAAGAAAAATGCCAACCAAGATCTTCTATCTTATTGCCATCTTGTGTTAAACAAGAAATTTGAAAGGGATTATAAACATTAGATCTTATTTGTGATGGTGTAGCTCTCTTCAATTGTGCTTTAGTACAGAAAAACATTCCACCGTCCCATGGTTTTGGATTATCACTATTTTTTTGGTGGACTCTAAGGTCTGCCCTACCTTCAAGATGAACTAATGGAATTTTAATTATGATTTGTTGGTTCAATTTCACCATCTGGCAGATGCAAGTGATTGCTTCTGTTTTTACAATTTCATCCATGTCGCTATGAATAAAAACAGTATTATTGTCATAATCATCTAATACCGATAAAATTGCATCTTTTTGCATTCTTTCTCTTGTTCGAGCCATCACAGAGTTCGAATTCACACTATTATTTTCGTAACAATTAAATTTATCGATTTTTTGTATATCTAAATCTTTATCTTCCGGAATTTTTAGTTCTATTATTTTTATTTTATCTTCTGGTAGGTTGCATTCTTTTATTGTTTTTCTTAACTCGTATTCGATGGGTATTCCGCTTTGTGTCTTGTTTGATTCACAAATTAAAAACTCATCAACATGATCTTTGAGCGAATTAACTCTTAATTCTAATATCTCACGCCCAGTTGGATCGAAATATGGAAAGAAATCTACAACTTTTTTCATTTTTTAACTTTTTTCTATTACTGTCATTCCGTTATTATTTGTTTTGTGGGTATGAAACTTCCATTCTGGATTATTTATCATAAACTCTATTAAAGCAGGAAGAAGGCCAATATTGTCGTCTTCTCCCTTTGTTCCATATGTGTGAGTGTCATGAAAAACAATGTATTTTTTCACTTTACATGCATGTTTTTTCAACTCTTCTTTTACTTGGTTGTAAGAGTGCCACGTATCGATAAAAAGCAAGTCTGTTTCTTCTATTTCTATTTCTAAATCATTTGCTTTGGCGTAAGAAACATCTTTATTTAATTTTTTAGCATTTTCAAAAAGAACGCTGACCATTGGGCATAAATCAAGATCGTAAGATCTTAATGTGACATCAGTGTTCAGAAACGCTCTTGTACTAACTCCTGTTCGAACACCAAATTCAGTAACATGCTTGCATTGTTTTGCTAATTCATGCAAAATATGCAGATTTTCATTTATATCACTAGGAATAACACAAGCATTTAAATATTCTTTTTCAAAGTCTAGACAATCATTGCTAATATTCTCTAGATTTAAACTTCCTATTCCTAATTTAGATAAATTATTTTGTAAAATTGCTTTGTAATTAGGATTTAATTCTCCGTAATAATCGCTTAATATAGAAATAAACAAATTTCTGCATTCGTGTGGTTTTCCATACCACCAAGAACTTACAGCTTTTTGAAATATTAAACAATATTTGCCTTCATATCCAAAATTTCTTGCCATGTTGGCGGTGGGCAAACAATCAGTATTCTCTAATCCAAGAGAAGCATATAAATAGCAATCCATCCAATTTCCTTGTGCTTCGTAAAATTGACTTAACAGAAAGTAAGCTTCTGGATATTTGGGTCCTAAATTGATAGCACTTTTTAGTAGGTTTTCACACGTGTAATTGCGTCCCGACAATTCTTTGTAGCAGCAATATAAATTTAATAAACATTCATACGCTAATACCGGAGCCTCAGTTAATTCTGCACACCTTAGATAAAAACTACATGCTGGAGAGTAATGTAATTGTTTGTGATACCATAACGCTAAATTAAAATTATTTAAATCGTTATTTGGATCTTCAATATAATTTATTATTTCTTCATTCATATATTTTTAAATATTTTCCTAAAAGTTTTTTAGGAAATCCTAAAAGGTAAGAAGCATTATCTTGAAATCCGAAAGACAATAATAGTTTATCTCTGTATTCTGCTAGTCCACAACAAAATTCTATTTTAGCATCCATAAAAGAAAAAGTATCGGACAGATTAATCAAATTCCAATTCTTGTCCCACAAAACAAACCTATGTCTGTAGGTGGCGTCTTTCTTGCCAGCCTCGGATTTGTACAAGTTTGATTCATGTACTACTGCTAAATAATTATCTTTATAAGGAATTACTTGTGATCCACCTCTTAAATCATTTGTATACAATTGCTTATATTCTTTAAGAAAAATTGTGTTACAAGTTTTATTTATTGGGTCGAATTTTACTACTTCTGTGGCGTTTGTCCATTTTACATAAGTGTATTCCTGATCCAACACAGGCATCCAGTTCTTCTCGCAGTAGCTTTCGTTGTTTCCTGGAGCGGGGATTCTAGCTCTGCTTATTTCTACAACGTTGTTTTCCGCAACAGACAACTCAGATAATTCCATTCTTCCTTGTCCGTGAGTAGTCGTGTCTCTTCTAACTCCACTTAAATATAATTTATTATGCCAATTAACTAATCTTCCGTCCTCTAATCCTACAAACTCCCAAAGAGGAGTTTCGTCTAAAGAAGATGTGTTTATAATGTTATTTGATTTTATATCTAAATTTTTATCTAATTTGCACAAAATATTATTTGTCGCCAGTCTCAGATCATTTTCTTTGTGTAGATAACACAAAGGTCCCCAACTATGCTCGTATTTGTTTTTTTCGCTGTGATATAAAACATAATTAATATTTCTTAAATTAACTAAAACTTCTTCATTTTCTTGTACAAAAACAGATGGATTGCAGAGAGATGGCCCAACAATCGAAGCTGTCGGCAGCAAAAGAGGTTTTAAAAATCCACCATTTTCTAATGATATTTTAGATAGCATATCATAAGATAGTACGATAATTTATGTTTTTGGCAACAGATTAGCATGCACATTGTGCGGCAACAGATTAGCACTCATGGCACCATATGTTTTTGGCAATAGATTACCACGAACAATGCCGTATCCAGAATGAGAAGCTGCGGAACTAGGAAGTATAACTCCAATTGTAACAATTACTCCTTCATCAATGGCGTTTTGTGGCATTTGTATCACGTGCCGAAACCCAGTTTCGTTGCTTGTAATTATATTGTTTGGATAATAAGCTTGAAAGTCTTGACGATTTCCAAATCTTATAGTTGGGGGTGAATTCGGAGTGGTTATTTGTTTTGTAATTACTTCCATAGAATCTATCAAGAATTCAAACCCATCGGGCACAGTAAAGATGTCTGTGTCCTCTATTGTTTTAAAATTTATTTCTGGAGAAACAACCTCTGTTTTATTTAATATATTGGAATTATCTGCTAATAATATAGGATTTATACTGTCTGTAGCATATTGCAATCTAGTCCATACTAAGATACCATTTCCTATTTTGTATCTTCCTGTGTCTGTTTCGTAACCTGGCTCACCTTGATCTAATATGGGATTTTTGTCTATCCACTCCTGACGAGTACCTCTTCTGAATTGTATTTGAGCTTTTACTGGCATTTTAACTTTTATTCGGTTATGAGTATCTACACACTATATATTGTGTAGACATACTATTTAGGATTAAAATGTCAATATCATATACTTTTAACGGATCTGGAAAGATAAGGTTTTTTGGTTGTCCTATAATCAATTTAAATAGTCTATATCCTTCTAAATTTGCTATTGGAGAAGTTTTATACATTTTAAGAAAAGCAAGGTTGGGAGTTTTTGAAAAAATAGGCGTCAAAAAAGTGAATTTATTCTTTAAGGGACACCAGCCTATTTTTATGTACAAAGACACATTTAACAGGATACATGATGAAAACACACTGTGCAGATACCCAGAGGCCCAACAAGAAGCAGAAAGTTTTAAGAATTATTTAGAAGAACTAATTATGAAAATAGGTGGGTGCGGTGTAAGTCAATACTACACCAGTTCTGTTACTTCGCCTAACGATGTTCCGGTAGGAGTTACATTGAAAAAACTAAAAAACCTTGTAAACAAAATGAAATCAAACAGTTTTAAAACAGAATTCATAAATAGCGATATAAAGGCAGCTGAGATACTAAAAGAAATAGAACGAGTTTTGCTTGACGGTGGAACCCCATGAAAAGGATTTTATATGCGCGAATTACCAAAAAGATTTAAAAATTTAAAAAAAAATAAAGAACAAATTAAAAAAGCAAATACTATTTGCAACAAAAAAAATTGTAAATATGAATTATCTGCGGATAAAGCTTTAGATGATGTGGTTGATTATAGAAGAAGTGTAAAATTTGATGGCGGGTCACCATGAAAGGGAATGTATGACATTAATAGTTCCAAATATATCAGATCAATTAGCTTTAAATCTTATTTTAGGTAAATCATCTGCTCCAACCACTCAAATATTGAGATTGTTCAAAAATGATTTTAATCCAAATAAACTAACAGTATACTCTGATCTAATAGAAGCCGATCAGCTTGGATATGTGCCAATAACTTTGAATCAAAGCGGTTGGGTGATTGAAACATTATCAAACATAACGACAGCATCATATCCAGAACAAACATTTAATTTTTCTACTAACACGCAAGTATATGGATACTACGTAACTTCAACGGTAGACTCTGAGGATTATATTTTATGGGTAGAAAGGTTTAACGACGCTCCTTTTATATTACCGAGTGATGGCGGAAACATATCTATAAGTTTAAATATCGGAGCATCATGAATCGTGCTCTAGCTCGGTCAACCAATATGCCTCGCCTACAAATGAGCTCCAAGACTTAACGATCTTCTCCCCAGCAAATAAAGTAGATTTTGGTTTAGCAGGCTGTTTTAATAATCGCATTCCAGCCTGCAATGGGGTTCTGCCAGCTTTTTGCACGTTGCATTTTACGCAAGCAACAACAATGTTTTCCCAATTTGTTAGTCCTCCTTGGCATTTAGGAATTATATGATCCAAAGATAGATCTTTTTTGGAACTGCAATATTGACACTGACTGTTGTCTCTTATAAATATAGTTCTTCTGTTATAATGAATTTTTCTCGTTGGTGCTTTGTCATATTTAGTAAATTGAATTATTTCCGGAATGCGAAATATGGCGTTTACGCCACGTATTCCAGCCTCGTTTTCTTTTGGGGTCAACTTAGTCCAATCTGACCATTCAAAGGCTCTAAAATCATTTATACCGTCTATGATTTTAGCTTTAGGAGTACCGTCTTTATAAAACGATGCCGCCTTTGTAATAGCGTTTTCAAGAGTTGTTGTTCCTAGAGCTATCCAAGATCTGTTTAGAACTAACACTCTTGATTGTGTGATTGACATTTTTACCTCATTTCTTGTGATTTGATTAAAAGCTCTCCTATAACTTCTAATTTACCAAGCAACTCCTGAAACTCTTTCTGATTGACATTTTCTATTTTATTCATTTTTGAATGCAAAGAATTACATAGTTCTTGATATTCTTTCTTCATTTCTACTCTATCGAAATTACCAGATTTTGCTTTGTTGTAATAAGGTAGTTTAACAGCAAAGTGATCTCTTGTTAATAAAGCGGCACCGCCTTTTTCACTTGCATTTTCTGTTATTTTTTTTGCACCATCATATCTTTTTTTTGCAAATTCTTTAATTTCAGATTCAACAGATTCATTTATTCCTGATAGTCCAAACCATTCTTTCATTTTTTTCTCCTTTAAACTGGTTTTGTGTTAGTGCAAGAAGGATATCCCACGCACCCATAAAAACTATATGGTTTGCCAGTTGTTTTGCTTTTTCCTTCTCTTAAAATCATTGGTAAGCCACACTTTTCACACATTCTTTGTGGCATTTGTTGCAATGCATCATTTATTCTAGATTGTAGATTTTTCATCCAACCTTTTACTCTGTGGACTCTTTTTGATCCAAAAAGTTTCTTTATTTCTCCGCTAGGAAGTTTAACGAAAAGATTAACTCTCATTGCGTCTTCGCCAACGTCTCTAGACTGACCGCTTGGATCTATTCCGGTGTACACTCTTAATGTCATTTTCATATTGTTTGCATCGACTCTTTTTCCATAAACAAGTTCTCTTGTTCCCGGCAAAACTACTTGAGAGAAACCTTGTGGGACAAGAAAATTGTTCATTTCTTCTACGGATATGTTGTAATACTCAGCCATATTTTGTCCTTAAGCATATATAAATAATAAGGGATAATTTATATATGCTTAATTTTAAAGAATGGTTAATATCTGAAGCATCTAATCCGGGATCCAAGACAGGATTATATCCGCCCGGCTACGGCGGCATCGCCCTATATCCGCCTCAATGGTATTTAACAAGAAGTGCGGATGCTATTTTCTATCTTTCTATGGATGATAGAATTTATAATTACAAGACTAAACAAATGGTAAATAAAACTCTTAACACTGGCGAAGGCGGGATGTGGGACATTAGACATATTCCAGGCGATACGCAAAAACCAACAGCAAAACAAGGTTGGGGAACCAATCATGGTGAAGGCGGAATGTGGAATATCAAACACTTAAAAGGCAAGCCAAGTTATACTAAAAACAAAGATCTCGTACCGGATGAAGGCGAAGGCGGAATGTGGAATATTAAACACATACCAGGATCAAATTCTTCTCCTAAAAATACAGTAGGCGAGGGAGGACAATGGGATATAACAAAAATAAAAGGCAACACAAGTAAATTTAAAAGCAAAGATTTTGTGCCAAACTCAGGGGAAGGCGGAATGTGGGATATAAAAAATATTAAGTGAAAAAATACAAAACCACGCCTCCTGGTTTTCCGTTTGTTGATCCGGAAGTAGTTCCGTTGCCTTTATAGCCAATGCTGTTGTTAAATGTAGATGGCGTGTTTCCGGATGTTGTTATTGCTGTATTTCTAGTAACGGGATTAGAAGGATAATCGGCTCCATCATATGTGTGATTAAAATCGCCTCCGCTACCTGTACCAGGATGATTTGGGTTGTATCCATTTGCTCCCCCTGTAGCTGTTATAGTTGTGGAATTATATGTAACTGTTGAATTTCCACCGTCTGTAGCATCTGTGCTGGTATTTCCTGTGTAAGAGCCCGCAACTCCAGCAGACCCAACTGTATAAGAAACGGTCCCGCCTCCAACAACTGTATATGTTTTAACAGATTCTCCCCCATTAGATCCGTCGCTCTGCTGCTGACAATTGATAGAGTCTGATTCTCCGCCTCCACCTCCGCCTATGACCCACGCTTTCATACTTGTTGCTCCTGTTGGAACTGTATAAGTACTTGTAGTAGGAGTATTGAAAACAACCGCAAATGGCGTGTAGCCTCCTGCGACTTTTTTAGCAAAAAATGTAAATCTTGGACTAAACATAATTTATATCAATAATTTTGAGTGTATACGCCATACCAATAAGTTCCATCAGAAACAAATGTGAATATATCTACTTTGCTAGCTGCTGTAGTGACTGTAGGAGCAGAACCAGACCACTTGACAGAAGTAAATGTCGAAGAAAAAGATCCAGCACCCGTATTTAAAAATAATAAAAAGCTTTTTCCAGCAACTAAAGACGGCATAGTAAAAGTACAATTTCCTGTTAAAGTGCAAGTTTGAACAGTTCCATTGTCTATAGATAAAGTTTTAGACGCACCACTGTTTCCTATAACTACCACCCCTTCAGTAACTGTAGTGGTTTTTAGATTACCACTCACAGTCGTATCAGAACCAGATACTGTAATAGAAGGTATTGTGACTCCCTGTATTCCTTGTACACCTTGAGAACCAGTATTACCTGTTATTCCCTGTACGCCTGTAATTCCTTGTGTACCTTGTGTACCTTGCGAACCAGTATTGCCTGTTATTCCCTGTAAACCTTGAGAACCAGTATTGCCTGTTATTCCCTGTAAACCTTGCGAACCAGTGTTGCCTGTTATTCCTTGTAAACCTTGAGAACCAGTATTACCTGTTATTCCTTGTGTACCTTGCGAACCAGTGTTACCCGTTATTCCTTGTGTACCTTGCGAACCAGTATTGCCTGTTATTCCCTGTAAACCTTGAGAACCAGTATTGCCTGTTATTCCCTGTAAACCTTGCGAACCAGTGTTGCCTGTTATTCCCTGTGTACCTTGTGAACCAGTATTGCCTGTTATTCCCTGTAAACCTTGCGAACCAGTGTTGCCTGTTATTCCCTGTAAACCTTGAGAACCAGTATTGCCTGTTATTCCCTGTAAACCTTGCGAACCAGTGTTGCCTGTTATTCCCTGTGTACCTTGTGAACCAGTATTGCCTGTTATTCCTTGTAAACCTTGAGAACCAGTATTGCCTGTTATTCCCTGTATGCCTTGAGAACCAGTGTTACCTGTTATTCCTTGTGTACCTTGCGAACCAGTATTACCTGTTATTCCCTGTAAACCTTGAGAACCAGTATTGCCTGTTATTCCTTGTGTACCTTGAGAACCAGTATTACCTGTAATTCCCTGTGTACCTTGAGAACCAGTATTACCTGTAATTCCCTGTGTACCTTGAGAACCAGTATTACCTGTTATTCCCTGTAAACCTTGAGAACCAGTATTACCTGTTATTCCCTGTAAACCTTGAGAACCAGTATTACCTGTTATTCCCTGTGTACCTTGTGAACCAGTATTGCCTGTTATTCCCTGTAAACCTTGCGAACCAGTATTGCCTGTTATTCCCTGTGTACCTTGTGAACCAGTGTTGCCTGTTATTCCCTGTGTACCTTGTGAACCAGTGTTACCCGTTATTCCTTGTGTACCTTGTGAACCAGTGTTACCCGTTATTCCTTGTGTACCTTGTGAACCAGTGTTACCCGTTATTCCTTGTGTACCTTGCGAACCAGTATTACCTGTTATTCCCTGTAAACCTTGAGAACCAGTATTGCCGGTTATTCCTTGTGTACCTTGAGAACCAGTATTGCCTGTTATTCCTTGTGTACCTTGAGAACCAGTATTGCCTGTTATTCCCTGTATGCCTTGCGAACCAGTATTACCTGTAATTCCTTGTAAACCTTGCGAACCAGTATTGCCGGTTATTCCTTGTGTACCTTGAGAACCAGTATTACCTGTAATTCCCTGTAAACCTTGAGAACCAGTATTGCCGGTTATTCCTTGTAAACCTTGTCTACCTTGTATACCTTGTGAACCAGTATTACCTGTTATTCCTTGTGTACCTTGTGAACCAGTATTGCCTGTTATTCCCTGTAAACCTTGCGAACCAGT
>Ga0114964_10000052_pt1 | contig 84163 bp, 76 predicted proteins | sample C_131016_MF_Meta_FD_92638 | JGI IMG/M metagenome (GOLD analysis project Ga0114964, IMG submission 92638) | Freshwater microbial communities from Lake Croche, Canada to study carbon cycling - C_131016_MF_MetaG | ecosystem: Environmental > Aquatic > Freshwater > Lake | place: Lake Croche, Canada... | reverse complement strand
CCTCACCCATTAACAAGTCGAAGCTCTGCGACTGACGCTACTGGCTTTGCGGCTTCAGACTTGGCGTCAACCTGCTTGTCAATCCAGTCAACCAGATCCTTTCTTCGCCAGACCTTGATCGTGATTGACAAAACCAATGGCTTGGGGAACTTGCCTTGGGCCACCCAGAGGTTTATCGTAGATTTACCAAGCGAAGTCAGTTTGCTGACTTCTTCGAGTCGAAATAATTGGGAAGGATCATTTTCGTGCATGGTGGCTCCGGGTGTTGATGGAGCGAACTCTAACCACGATCGGTCAAAAGCAAAATACGTTATCCAGATACATTGAAATTTTCGTACGGCAACGAAATTTTGAACACGTGTATACAGTCCCTCGCTACAAGCTCACTGATTGCATGATTTCCGTTTTCATCCGAGTCAGCCTTCCCGTCATTCAAGTAAATTTGAACCACGCGAACCAGCTCTTTAGCTTTATATATTTTTTGGGTCGATTGGTAGCGCTCTTTGAGCAAACGATAGGCTAAACCGAAGTGCTTATGCATCGGCCTTCCACCTGCTTGCTTGATCTGATGAAGCTCCATTATTTCCTCAAATGCTCCTATCAGCAAAGGCATTGCTTGTACGAAAGCCTCAAGTCTTTTTTCGCTGAGGCTTGTCTGGCTTCGACTTCTCTGCTGAGTCCTGATAAATGAGACTTGACATTGGACTAGCTCTTGGAGCAAAGCACCTAGACGAATTATTGCCTGTTCTCTTTCTTCTTTTGATCCCCTTTTTGTAACAGGTGCTAAGTGAGTTTGAGCATGAATATCAGTAGCCATTGTTTCCTCTCTCATTCTTTACAAAAATCACGCCTTATGTGTGCTGTTTGCTCAGTTGGCCCTGTGGGCTATGGCGTGATTTTTGAAGTTTAGGCAATTTTTCGTTCTGGGAACTGCACCACATTCCCCCACGTACCATTCATACAATACGCTGACCAGTCATTCATCAGATTGCGGCGAATACCCAGCAGATTGCCACGCCTGTAGGCCCGTTCAACTTTGTTGCTGATGGTGTGGGCAAGCGCCATTTCAGCCACCTCTGGGCTGTAATCTGTTTCCTCTGCGATCCAGTCCCGGAAGGTGCTCCTGAAGCCATGCACCGTGAGTCCCGATTGAATCCTGCGCACAAGCATTAGCATGGCCATGTTGGACAAAGGCTTGCCGTTTCTGGAAAACAGGTACTCGCTCTCTGGATCAAGACCTTGTGCGATGGTCAAGATGTCAAGAGAGCGCTGAGCCAATGGAACCTGATGCGGTTTGCCTGCCTTCATTCGATTGCCGGGAATTGTCCATAGTGCGACTGCAACTTCAGACCGCAGTCCTTTAAGCGACTCGCTGGTTCGTGACGCATTCAAAATTGTGAATTCCAATGCCAATGCAGACAGCGAATCCATCTCGCGCAAGCTGGCCATGAAATCCGGAATTTGCTCATAGGGTAGAGCCTCATGATGCTTGTCTGAGGCTTTTGGCGGCGGCAGGAGGTTTTCCAGATGCCCTCTCCAAATAGCTGGGTTTGATGCTGGCCTAAGCTTGCGGGTAATAGCCGCGCTCAATATCCGCTCGATGCGTCCCCGCAGTCGAGTAGCAGTCTCCGATTTTGTCAGCCATATCGGCTGAAGGATATTCATGATGTGCACCGTGTCAATCTCATCCAGCGGCATGTCGCCAATCACCGGGAATGCGTAAGCCTGAACTGTGCTGATCCATTGCTCGGCATGCTTCTCACTTCGCCACTTAGGCCTCATAGTCGCGATGTGGGCAAGAGCAAAGTCACCAAATAAAGGTGCTTTGCTGGCCGTCAGAAGGCTCTTGGCTTGTTTTTTTTCTTGAATGGGACTTACGCCCTTGTTCACGGTGCTCCGAGCTTCAACGGCTTTTTCTCTGGCCTGCCGTAAGCTGACTTCAGGATACGCACCAAGTCCCATTCCCTGTCTCTTGCCATTTATGGTGTACCTAAACACCCAGTACTTCTGCGTGGGTGATTTGACCCAGAGGTGCAGTCCTTTTGTTTTTTCATCGGTGTGTCTTCCCACATTCGACAATTTTTGAATCACGATGTCAGTCAGAAACATATTCAGTCCTTTCGTTACCACGTTTGTTACGCCACCAAGACCTCAATAAGTATTAGGAGGTCTTGGAGGATTACGATAGGTTCTTGGAACTCTCGTGTATTTACTGAAACTAGATTTCGTCAAAAATAGAAGACTGGAAGGAGAAAAATACGCCCCCAAGAAGCGTCAAGAAGCATCGATGTCAGCCAAGATCAACTATTGGTATTTTCAGACGCCTGTTCCGCCAATAGGGCAAAAACCTCGCGCAGGCGAGGTTTTTTTTCGTCTGGTGAACAATCCCCCAGGCGCTTGACGGCAACGGATCAAGCCAAGGCAGCTGCGCGTTCCGCCGTCCAGCCTTTGGGGATCGCCCCCAGCAACTCCTGGGTGTAAGGGTGCTGCGGATTGGCGTAAATGTCTGCGGCCGCGCCCCTCTCCACAATCTCGCCCTTGTGCATGACGATCATCTGATCCGACATGAAACGCACCACATCCAGATCGTGTGAGATGAACAGATAGGCCAGAGCAAACTCTTTTTGCAGGTCCTTGAGCAGGTTCAGGATGGTGGCCTGTACACTCACATCAAGGGCGCTCACCGACTCATCGCAGACCACGATTTCGGGCTGCAGAATCAAACTGCGTGCAATCGAAATGCGCTGGCGCTGACCGCCCGAAAATTCATGCGGGTATTTGTGCAATGCATCGGCCCCCAGGCCCACGCGTTCCAGCCACTCCAGCACCAGCGATTGCCGGCCGGTGTCATCGCCGCCCAGCCCGTGAATCATCAAGGGCTCTTGCAGGATCCGTCCGACTGTGAACCGGGGATTCAAACTCGCATAGGGGTTTTGAAAAATGATCTGGACTTTTTTGCGCATGGCACGGCGTTGCGCCGCGCTTTGCCCGGTCAAGGGGTGTCCTTCCAGGGTGACCTTGCCTCGCGTGACTTGCAGCAATTGCGCCAGCATCAAGCCCAGCGTGGATTTGCCCGAACCCGACTCGCCCACCACCCCCAATGTCTCGCCGCGGCGCAAAGCAAAACTCGCGTCTTTCACCGCATGCACGGTCTTGCGCGAGAACAAGCCCGTCTTGATCAGGTAGTCTTTGGCCAAATGGTCCACGGTCAACAGCACCTCACCACCGGACACAGGCGCGGCGCGCGGCGTCAAGCTGCGAGCGGTAGGTTGCATGAAGTCTTCAATGACCGGCAGCCGGTCATAAGCCTGGTTCAAGCGCGGGCGACATGCCAACAGCGCTTGGGTGTAGGCGTCCTGGGGTCGGGTAAAGAGGGTTTGGACCGACCCTGCTTCACGCACTTCGCCGTGGCGCATGACCACCACTTCGTGCGCCAGTTCTGCCACCAAGCCCAAATCGTGGCTGATGAACAGCATGCTCATCTTGTGCTTGTCCTGCAGGCGCACCAACAGCTCGATGATCTGACGCTGCACCGTGACATCCAGCGCCGTGGTGGGCTCATCAGCGATCAGCAAGCGGGGCTGACAAGCGATGGCAATGGCGATCATCACCCGCTGTTGTTGTCCGCCAGACAGCTCATGCGGATAGGCGTTGATGCGGTTGGCTGCATCCGCCAGACCCACTTCGTCCAGCACCGCCTTGGTCTGCTCCCAAGCCTGTTTGGGGCGCAGGCCCAAATGCAGGATCAAGACCTCGGCAATTTGGTGGCCAATGGTTTTCACCGGATTGAGCGAGCTCATCGGGTCCTGAAAAATGGTGGTGATCTCTTTGCCGCGCAGTTTGCGCAGAGCAGGCTCCGAGAGCTTGAGCAAATCGACCCCTCCACTCAGAATCTGGCTGTCGGGATCGATCACAGCGTTATCGGGCAGCAAACGCGAAATGCTCAGGGCGCTGACGCTTTTGCCACTGCCTGACTCACCCACCAGCGCCAGGGTGCGCTGATCGGGCACCTCAAAACTGACGCCGTGCAATGCCGGCTGGATGCCCGCTCGGCCCATGTCGAACGCGACTTTGAGGTTTTTGACTTGGAGTGTTGCGGTCATTGAAAGCCTTCAGCGGATCTTGGGGTCCAGCGCATCGCGCAAGGCATCGGTAAACAAGGCAAATGCCGTGACAAAAATCGCCATCATGCAGGTGGCCGCCAGGAACTGCCACCAGATGCCCAAAATCAACTCGGTCTGCGACTCCGAAAGCATCGTGCCCCAGCTGACCATGTCGATCGAGACGCCCAAACCCAAGAAAGACAAAATCACCTCGGCCTTGATGAAACCCACCACATGCAAACTCAGCTGAACCAAAACCACATGGCTGATGTTGGGCAAGATGTGCACAAACAAGCGCGAGAAATGGCTCGCGCCAATGGCCTCGGCCGCACGCACATAGTCGCGCGATCGGTGTTTGATGTATTCGGCGCGCACCAGCCTGTAAATGCCTGTCCAACCGACCAGACTCAAAATCACCACCACATTCATGATGCCGTTGGAAAACACCTTGGCCAGTGGCCCGGATTTGAACACCGCTGCCAACGCAAAAATCAGCAGCACATAGGGAATGGCGTTGAAAACGTTGTACAGCCACTCCAGCGCGTCATCCACCGCGCCGCCAAAATAACCGCCCACAGCCCCCAGCACCGTGCCAATGAGCGTGGCCATCAACGCAGCCGTCAAGCCCACCAGAATGGAGACTTGAGCGCCTTTGATCGCTTTTTGCAAGACATCACGGCCGATGCGGTCGCCACCCCAAGGCAGGGTGTTTTGTTTGATCTGATTTGGAAGGCTCACGCCCGAGGTCTTTTGCTGCCATTTGTCGTAGTAAGGTGCCAAAGGGTCGATGTCCGAAATGTCCAAAAAATGCACAGGCGCTTGCGCCTCTTGGGCCGCCTGGACATCGGCTTTGGCGCCCACCAGATGGGGCGGCGCAAAAGGCTGGCCCACTTCTGCCTGCCAGTCACGGCCTACCCAACCGAATTGGGCGGACACCACCAAGACAAAAAACAAGCCCACAACAAACAGGGCCGCCATGCCGGTTTTGTCGCTGCGAAAACGTGTCACCACTTGGGCCCAGAGCGAATTGACATGACGATTGGAAACCATGACGGCGCTCATTGGAGTTTCACGCGGGGATCAACCCACTGATAAAGGACATCGGTCAACAAGTTGATGACCATGGTGAGCGCCGCCAGATAAATGGTGGCCGCCTGAATGACCGGGTAATCACTGCGATTGACCGCGGTATAGACTTCGCGCCCCAAACCGGGGATAGAGAAGAACACTTCGATGAGAAACGAGCCAATGAAGATACTGGGCAATTGCGTCCCTACATTGGTGAGGATCGGAATCAGGGCGTTGGGCAGCACATGCTTGAACAACACCGCCTCCTCGGACAGGCCTTTGGAGCGGGCAGTGCGCACATAGTCTTGGTGGATTTCATCCAGAAAAAAGCTGCGGTAAAGCCGGGTGTGCGGACCCAGGCTCACAATGACCGCCAGCAGCACAGGCAAGGGTGTAAAGACACTCAGGTTGGTCCAAACGCTGTTGCTCCAGCCCTGCACCGGAAACCAGCCCAAGACAAAAGCAAACAAGTACTGGCCAAAAATGATGTAGACCAAAAAACTGATGGACATGGCCATGGTGCAAATGACCATCACGGCTTTGTCGGTCAAGGTGCCCCGCACATAAGCCACCGCCAAGCCTGCCAAGGTGCCCAGCAAGACCTCGATCAGCAAAATCGGGGTCATCACCGTCAAGGTGGCGGGCAAGCGGGTTTGAAAGATTTTGGCAACCGGCTCCTGGGTCGCCCAGCTGTTGCCCCAGTCCAAGGTGGCCACTTTGAGCATGAACTGCCCCATCTGCTGCCACAGCGGCAAGTCCAAGCCAAGCTGCTGGCGGATCGAGTCAATTTGTTCTTGCGAGGCGTTCATGCCGGCCAAAATTTCAGAGGGATCACCCCCAAAGTAATGGAAAAGCAAAAAAACCAGCAGCATGACACCTAACAAAGTAGGCATCATCTGCAAGATGCGTCTGGCTAAAAAATTCAGCATGGTCGGGGTTGTGCTCGATTGACCGATTCAATTCGTAAAGGCACTATTATTGGCGCTAAAGTTGATCCTCTTTCTAAGTGTTTGCATTGACCCTCCATCGCCTTATCCTCACTGTTTTCACGCTGCTTTTCAGCCTTTGCTGCGTGTCAGCATCTGCACAAACAGCCAAGCCGACTGAAAAAGTCTTCAGGTATGCCTTTCCTGCAGCCGAAACAGGTTTTGATCCGGCGCAGCTCTCGGACTTGTATTCGCGGATTCTCACCGCCAACATGTTCGATGCGCTCTACACCTACGATTACCTGGCCCGGCCTTTGACGATTCGGCCCAACTTGGCGGCAGGCATGCCCGAGGTGTCGGCGGATTTCAAAACCTACACCGTCAAACTCAAGCCGGGGGTCTACTTTGCTGACGATGCCGCTTTCAAGGGCAGCAAGCGGGAACTGCTCGCCAGTGATGTGGTCTACACCTACAAACGCATCTTTGACCCGAAGAACAAAAGCCCCAGTCTGAGCGGTTTGCGGGAGGAAAATATCCTCGGCATGGAGGCCTTGCGGGACCAAGCCACCCAATCAGGCAAGTTCGATTACGACCGCGAGATTGAAGGCTTGCGTGCGCTGGACAAGTACACGGTGCAGTTCAAACTCGGTGAGGTCCGGCCCCGTTTCATGGAGGCATTGACCGACCCCGGCATCTTCGGCATTGTTGCGCGTGAGGTGGTTGAAACCTACGCCGAGCGCATCATGGAACACCCCGTGGGGACTGGTCCATTCAAGCTCAGCGAATGGCGCAGATCGTCCAAGATCACCTTGGTGCGCAACCCGAATTACCGCGACGATTATTTCGAGGCCACCCCCCCGGCGGATTCGCCCTTGGCACAGCAGGTCTATGCCCAAATGAAGGGCCGCAAACTGCCGCAAATCGACAAGGTTGAAGTCTCGATCATTGATGAATCCCAACCGCGTTGGCTGGCCTTTTTGGGCAATGAGCACGATTTGATGGAACGCCTGCCTGCCGCTTATGTGAACGTGGCGATTCCCCAAAACCAACTGGCGCCCAACCTGCAAAAGCGGGGTATCCAGATGCAGCGCAATCTGTTGGGCGATGTCACCTTCAGTTATTTCGGCATGGAAAATCCCATTGTGGGCGGCTACACGCCCGACAAAATTGCCCTTCGCCGAGCCATTGCCATGGGACAAAACTCAGACGAAGAAGTGCGCTTGCCGCGACGGGGCCAGGCCATTGTGGCGCAAGGACCCATCATGCCTTTGTCCGCCGCTTACGACCCCAGTATGCGATCGGAAATGGGGGTGTTTGACCGACCCAAAGCCATGGCCTTGCTCGACTTGTTTGGTTACACCGACAAAGATGGTGACGGCTGGCGTGACTTGCCGGATGGCCAAGCTTTGACGCTGGAATACGCCACCACTTCCACAGCCGACTACCGTGAGCTCAACGAAATCTGGAAGAAAAACATGGACGCCATCGGCATCCGCGTGGTGTTCAAATATGGCCAATGGCCCGAACTCCTCAAGGCCTCGCGCAATGGGAAACTGATGATGTGGGGTCTGGGTTTGAGCGGTGGCTCACCCGATGGCGCTGGCGTGCTTTCTCTGGGCTACAGCCCCTCCAAAGGACAACAAAATCATGCCCGCTTCAGCCTGCCCGAGTACGATGCGCTGTACCGCAAAATCAATCAATTGCCGCAGGGTCCAGAGCGCAAGGCACTGATCGACAAAGCCATCAAGATTTTGGTGGCCTACATGCCCTACAAATTCAGCACCCACCGCATTGGCACCGACCTGACCCACCCCTGGGTGCAAGGCTACGTGCGCAACCCCATTGCGCGGGACTTCTGGAAATACATCGACATCGACCTGCAAAAAACCCCCAAACCCTGATGCACACCCTTCAACACACATTGCGGGCAGCCTCTTTTTGCGGCCTGTTGGCCTGGTTGGCCTCGTCATCTTTGGCGGCCATTGTGCCGGCTGGGGTTCAGCTGCATCCCGAGCAGAGCCTGGTGCGTAACAACGGCTCAGAGCCTGAAACACTCGACCCGTCACTGATCGAATCGGTCGGCGCTGCCAACCTGATCCGTGACCTGTTTGAGGGCCTGACAGCCAGCAACGCCCAAGGCCAGATCGTTCCCGGTGTGGCCGAAACATGGCGGCAAGTCGACCCGCTCACCTGGACGTTTCAACTCAGGCCCCAAGCCAAATGGCAAAACGGCGACCCGGTCACGGCCCAGGACTTCGTCTACGCGTTCAGGCGGCTGGTCGACCCCAAGACGGGCTCCAAATACGCGCGCACCTTCGGAGATTTCTTTTTCAATGGCAAAGAAGTCTCCACCGGCCAAAAACCACCGCAGGAGCTGGGCGTGCGCGCCATTGACAAGACCACGCTGGAAATCAAAACATCACACCCTGTCAAGTTTTTGCCTGAGCTGGTGAGCAACCCCAACCTGAGCCCCTTGCACGCCAAATCGATCGAGCAACTGGGTCGCGAATGGACCAAACCCGGCAAACTGATGGGCAACGGCGCCTACACCCTCCAAAGCTGGCAAGTCAACAGCAAAATCGTGCTCGCCAAAAACCCCGTTTATTGGGATGCGGACCAGGTCAAGATCCACCGCGTGACCTACCTGTCGGTGGAGGACGGCCATGTGGACGTCAAGCTGTTTGAGTCCGGGCAGAACGATTGGGTTTACATGCTGCCCCCTGGCACCTACGCGTCGTATTTGAAAAAATACCCCAAGGACATACGCAACACGCCATTGCTGGCCCTGCGCTATTACGACTTCCAAACCCAATCGCCTTTCTTCAAAGATGTGCGTGTGCGCCAAGCGCTGTCGATGGTGCTGGACCGCGACATCCTGGCGCAAAAAGTCACCGCCGACGGGCAGCAACCTGCTTATGGCCTGATCGTCAAAGGGCTGCAAGGGGCAGACCCCCTGGGCTACGAATGGGCCAACTGGCCGATGACCAAGAAAGTAGAAACGGCCAAAGCACTGCTGGCGCAAGCCGGCGTCCAACCCGGCGCCAAGTTCACTTTTTCGTACAACACCAGCGAATACCACAAGAAGATGGCCATTTTTGCCGCCTCAGAATGGAAGACCAAACTCGGCCTGACCGTGGAACTCGAAGCCATGGAGTTCAAGGTTCTGATCAAAAAACGCCACGACGGACAATTCGAAATGGCACGCGACGGCTGGAACTCCGACTACAACGATGCGACCAGTTTTGTGGCGCTCGTCAAATGCGATTCTGACCAAAACCACAGCCGCCATTGCAACCCTGTGGCTGAGCAGTTGATCCAAAAGGGCTTGAAAGAAAACGATCAGGCCCAACGCAAAGCGGCCTTGAACGAAGCCATCCGCTTGATCATGAACGATTACCCGATCATTCCGCTGCTGCAGTATTCGCTGCCCAGACTGGTCAAGTCCTATGTGGGGGGCTACAACACGGACAACCAGATGGACCGGTTCCGCACACAAGACCTGTACATCGTCAAGCACTGAGCCAGCGGATGTTTGCACGCCCTGCGGCTTGACGGATAGACTCTGGCTTCATGTTCGCCTACACCTTTCGCCGCCTGTTGATCGCCATTCCCACTTTGCTGGTGGTGATCGGTGTTGTTTATATCCTGCTTTTTTCTGCACCCGGTGGGCCCTTCGACGCTGAGCGGGTGGTGCCCGAAGCCATTCAGGCACAGCTGATGGCCAAGTACCACCTTGATCAGCCCTACTGGAGGCAGTACCTGCTCTACATCGCTCAATTGCTGCAAGGCGATTTGGGTGTGTCCTACCGCTACGCCGATTGGTCTGTCAATGAACTGGTGGCCAGCGCCCTGCCGGTGTCATTGACCATTGGCGGGTTGGCCATTGCCCTGTCTTTGGTGATCGGTGTGCTGTTGGGGGCCTTGGCGGCGCTGTACCGCAACTCTTGGATGGACTACACCGTCATGGCGCTGGGCAGCGTGGGCAGTGTGGTGCCTTCGTTTGTTTTGGGGCCGTTGTTGGTGTTGGCCTTTGCCATTGGCTTGGACTGGTTGCCGTCTGGCGGCTGGGACGATTTTTCCTGGCAGTTCATGGTCTTGCCCGTCAGTCTGCTGACCTTGATCAATGTCTCGACGCTGGCCCGCATCATGCGCGCCAGCATGGTCGAGGTGATGAACAGCAACTACATCCGCACCGCCCGGGCCAAAGGCCTGCCCATGCACCTGATCGTGTTCAGGCACGCTTTGCGCCCTGCCCTGTTGCCGGTGGTGACCATCATGGGGCCGCTGGCGGTGTCTTCCATCACATCGGCCTTGGTCACGGAGAGTATTTTTTCCCTTCCCGGCTTGGGTATTTTGGTGGTCAACGGCGCCGCCAACCGCGATTACACGCTGGTGTTGGGCCTGGTGGTGCTGATCACTGCGCTGGTCGTGCTGGTCAATTTGTGTGTGGACTTGATGTATGCATTCCTTGACCCCCGCAGCCGAGCCTGAGCGCAGCCCCTGGCGCGATGCCCTGCAGCGTTTTCGCCGCAACAAAGCGGCTGTCACCAGCCTGGTGTTTTTGATTTTTGTCACGGCCTTGTGCATCATCGGCCCTTGGCTGCTGCCGCACGCCTATGACAGTACCGACTGGGATGCGCTCAAGCTGGCACCTTCACTGACCAACAGCCACTTTGGCGGCACTGACGAATCAGGACGCGACTTGTTGGTGCGTTGTCTGGTCGGCGGACGCATCTCGCTGATGGTCGGCATCCTGACCACCCTGACCTCCATTGCCCTGGGCGTGGTCTGGGGCGCCACGGCAGGTTATCTGGGCGGCGCCGTCGATCAGGTCATGATGCGCATCGTGGACATCATGTATGCCGTGCCTTACCTGCTGATCGCCATTTTGCTGGTCACCGTGCTGGGCCGTGACTTTTACCTCGTGGTCCTGGCCATCACCGCTTTTTCGTGGATGGACACAGCGCGCTTGGTGCGGGGCCAAACGCTGTCTTTGCGCAAGATGGAGTTTGTGGAGGCTGCCCGCGCCATGGGGGTGTCCACCCCACGCATTGTGTTTGAACACATCGTCCCCAATCTCATGGGCCTGGTGTTGGTGTATGCCACCGTCACGGTGCCCGGTGTGATCCTGACCGAATCGGTGCTGTCTTTTCTGGGTTTGGGCATCCAGGAGCCCATGACCAGCTGGGGCGTGCTGATTCATGACGGCGCCCAAATGCTCGATTCGGCCGCTTGGCTGCTCATTTTGCCGGCCTTGATGCTCTCGCTCACGCTCTACAGCTTCAACTATTTGGGCGATGGCTTGCGCGACGCGCTCGACCCGAAGGACCGCTGAGGTGAGCAGATCAAGTTTGCTCGAAGTCAAAAGCCTGAACGTCTACTTTCAGACGCCCGAGGGCGAATTGCAGGCGGTTCGCGACCTGAGTTTCAGTTTGCAACCAGGCGAAACGCTGGGCGTGGTGGGCGAAAGCGGCTCGGGCAAAAGCCAAACCATGCTGGCCATGATGGGCTTGCTGGCCCCCAATGCCCGCGCCGAAGGCCAGGTTCTCTTCAAGGGCGACAACATTCTGAACCTGCCCGCAGCGCAGCTCAACCAGGTGCGTGGCCCCAAGCTGGCCATGATTTTTCAGGACCCGATGACCTCGCTCAACCCGTTTTTGACGGTGGAGCGGCAAATGACCGAAGTGCTGCAAATTCACCAAAACGCCTCACGCGGCCAGGCCCGTGCAGCGGCGCTTCAGATGCTGGAAAAGTTGCGCATTGCCGACCCGCTGCGGTGTATGAACAGTTACCCGCACCAGTTTTCGGGCGGCATGCGCCAACGCATCATGATCGCCATGGCTTTGCTCAGCCAGCCCGATGTGCTGATCGCCGATGAACCCACCACCGCCTTGGACGTGACGGTTCAAGCGCAAATCGTGGCGCTGCTGCGCCAGTTGCAGCAAGACCACGGCACCAGCATCATCATGGTCACGCACGACCTGGGCTTGGTGGCGGGCCTGAGCGATCAGGTGATGGTGATGTACGGCGGCCGCGTCATGGAGCATGCCCGGGCCGACGACCTTTTTTACAACACCCGGCATCCTTACACCCGTGCATTGCTGGCGTCGGTTCCGCGGATTGAACAGGCTGACGACGCTCTGCTGGCCATTCCTGGCATGCCACCCTCCTTGCGCAACATGCCCAGCGGCTGCCCGTTTGCACCCCGCTGCGCGAAAGCCGACCACGAATGCCTTGAACCGGCCCCGTTGCGCGCTGTATCCGACGGTACCTCTGACCACGGGGTCGCTTGCCACCACACAGGAAACCACGCATGAGCCCGGCTTTCCCGACAGCCCCTGAGCCGAAGCCTGTGCTGCAGGTGCGAGGTCTGCGCGTGCGCTACGCCGTCAATGACAGCACGGGGTTTTGGTACCGAACCCGCCAACTTGAGGCGGTCAAGGGCATCAGCTTGGACCTGTATGCAGGCGAAACCGTGGGCGTGGTGGGCGAGTCCGGCTGCGGCAAGTCCAGTCTGGCCAGGGCCCTGATGGGTTTGATACCCAGCCAGTCAAACCTGTTGAAATGGTTCGATCAGGACCTGACGCAGTTACCGCTTGAGCGCTGGGGCGCGGTCAGGCGCGATGTGCAAATGGTGTTTCAGGACCCACTGTCCAGCTTGGACCCCCGCTTGAACGTGCTCAAAATCATCTCCGAGCCCTTGCGCACCCATGAGCCTGGCCTGTCCGCCGAACAGCGCAAGTCGGCAGTGCTGGAAACGCTGAACAAAGTGGGGCTCGAAGAAAGCGTGCTCTACCGCTACCCGCACGAACTGTCGGGCGGCCAGTGCCAGCGTATCGGCATTGCCCGTGCCATCATCCTGCGGCCCAAAGTGATTTTGTGCGACGAACCCGTCTCGGCACTCGACGTCTCCATCCAGGCCCAGATCATCCAGTTGCTGCGGCAGTTGCAGCGTGAAATGCACCTGACGCTGGTGTTCATTTCACACGACCTGGCTGTCGTCAAACACATCAGCCACCGGGTGATGGTGATGTACCTGGGCACCCTGATGGAGCTGGACTCCAAGGAAAAATTGTTCAAGCAGCCCGCCCACCCTTATACGCAAGCCTTGCTGGACGCCGTGCCCAAAGCCGACCCACGCCAACAGCGCTACAAATCCTGGCCACTGCTGTCGGGGGACATCCCTTCGCCGCTCGACCCACCTTCTGGCTGTGTGTTCCATACCCGCTGCTCCAAGGCCGATGCACAGTGTGCTGTTCAAGCGCCAGCCGTTCAAGCAAGTGAAAACGGCGTCTTCGCTTGCTGGCATCCACTCGTGAGGCCTTGAAAAAAAGCCCCGACCCTTGACACCAGAGCGGGGCTTACATCAGGCACGATGGGGATCAGCGAACCACGGCAATCTGGTCCCGCTTGCCGGCTTTGTAGGTGTACAAAGTCAGCGCGCCATTTTTGATGTCGCCTTTGTTGTCAAAGGTGATGGTGCCTGTCACGCCTTTGTAGCCGGTGGTTTTGGCCAACTCCGGCAAGTATTTGGCAGGCTCGCTGGATTTGGCGCGCACCATGGCGTCGACCATGACGTTGACGGCGTCATACACATAGGGTGCATACACCTGCACGTCTGCGTTGAAGCGGGCCTTGTAACGGGCAGTGAAGTCTTCCATGCCTTTTTTCTGTTGGCCCTCCACACCACCGGCTTCCGCACAAATGACTTGGCCGTCAGCCATGGCGTCACCCGCGAGTTTGGCCAGTTCGGTCGAGCAAATACCGTCGCCACCCATGAACTTGGCGTTGATGCCCAAGGACTTCATTTGCCGGATCATCGGACCGGCCACAGCGTCCATGCCACCAAAGAACACGACATCAGGCTTTTTGGCCTTGAGGGTGGTCAAAATGGACATGAAGTCGGAGGCCTTGTCGGTGGTGAACTCATGGCCCACCAGCTTGCCGCCGGCTGCTTTGACCGCTTTTTCGAATTCTTCCGCCACACCCTGACCATAGGCGGTGCGGTCATCGATCACGGCAATGGATTTGCCTTTGACGTTGTTGACCGCATAACGGCCCAGGGTGCCGCCCAGTTGAACATCGTCGGCCACCACGCGGAAGGTGGTTTTGTAGCCACTGCGTGTGAATTTGGGGTTGGTTGCAGAAGGTGAAATTTGGGGAATCCCAGCCTCGCTGTAAATTTTGGCGGCAGGAATGGAGGTGCCCGAGTTCAAGTGTCCCACCACGCCACTGACCTTGGAGTCGACCAGCTTTTGCGCGGCAGCTGTGCCTTGTTTGGGGTCGGCAGCGTCGTCTTCGGCCACCAGTTCGAGCTTGACAGCTTTGCCACCGATCTTGACGCCTTTGGCATTCAACTCATCGATGGCCATGCGGGCGCCGTTTTCATTGTCTTTGCCCAAGTGCGCAATCGCGCCGCTCAGCGGGGCGACGTGACCAATTTTGACCACTTCTTGCGCCCAGCTTGCGCCGGCTGCCAAGAACATAACGGCAAGGGCAGTTGCTTTGAGTTTCATGTGCATAAGTTCTCCGAAAAAAATGGTTTGCTTGAAATGAAGCAAGGAATAACGATAGCGCAAATTGGGTCGCCCGAACCAAAAGTTCCGGCTTATTTGCGTTCAAGGGGGTTCAACATTTCATTCACGCTGCGCCTGACCGTCAATTCAAGCCACTGTTCCAGCCCGGGCTTGAGACTCTGAGTCAACTGTGCGATGAGTGCGTTTTGTTCTTGCTCAGTGATGCCGCGCAACAACAAACGCTGAAGGCTTGCAGGGTCAAGATCGTGCGGTTTGACCACCTTGTGCAGGGTGGGGACCCGTTGCATGTCAATGGGCTCGGTTGCAGGAGTTTTTTGCGACATACATCAATGGGGTTTCAAGTTCAGATCGTGACGCTGCAGGCTGTAGCCCAAGGCCGTGTAGTGTTTCCATCGGTCACGCGCTTGCAAGCGGTCGGCGGGGTCATCGCTGACCACCTCAATCAAGCGCTCAAAACCTTCAAAGCCTTCGGGCACCCCAGGCCCAAGATTGACTGCAGTTTGCACGCCCTCGACCGCTGCCAACTGGGTGGCCAGAATGACCGCTGAGTGGGGCAGCAAATGCACTTGAGCGACTTGACAGTGCGACACAAAATCATGCGGCGCAAGCGACCACAGGGCCACATCAAGTGGCTTCAAATCAGCTTCTGGCACCACCACAAAGAGCCGTTGATGGTGCGCAGTACCTTTGCGCAACAAACGACAGGCGTAGGCCAGTTTGTCAGGCGCATTGAAGTGAAATTCAATGTGCGTCATGCCAGTCAAGCCGCCGTTGATGGTGCCTTGCGGACGGGGATCGATTGGCCTGAACGGCCTGCTTTCGCATCCGTCTGAGCCAGCAGGTAATGCATCAGCAAACCCACAGGACGACCCGTCGCCCCTTTGGACGCGCCCCCCTTCCAGGCGGTTCCGGCGATGTCCAAATGCGCCCAAGGAAAGGCTTTGGCAAAGCGCTGCAAAAATTTGGCGGCTGTGACCGCGCCTGCGGCACGCCCGCCGACATTGGCCACGTCGGCAAAGTTGCTTTTCAATGCGTCGGCATAGTCATCGTCCAAAGGCAAGCGCCAACACAGGTCCATGGCCTGATCCCCCGCATGCACAAGGGCTTGCGCCAAATCATCGTGGGTGGCAAAAAGCCCCGAGCGAACAGCCCCCAAGGCCACCACACAGGCCCCAGTGAGGGTGGCAATGTCAATCACCGCTTTGGGTTTGAAGCGTTCAGCATAGGTCAAGGCATCGCACAACACCAATCGACCTTCGGCATCGGTATTCAAAATTTCAATGGTCTGCCCGCTCATGCTGGTCACCACATCGCCCGGTTTAACCGCCAAGCCGTCGGGCATGTTCTCGCAAGCCGGAATCAAACCCACCACGTTGATGGCGGGTTTGAGCAAGCTCAAGGTTTTGAAAACCCCCAGCACGCTGGCCGCGCCGCTCATGTCGAATTTCATTTCATCCATTTCAGCCGCGGGTTTGATGGATATGCCACCTGTATCAAAGGTGATGCCTTTGCCCACCAACACGACGGGCGCTTGGCTTTTGGCCGTGCCGTGGTAATGCAACACAATGAACCGCAAGGGCTCGCGCGAGCCCTTGGCCACTGAAATGAAGGAACCCATGCCCAGTTTGCCCACCTCTTTGGGGCCCAGCACCTCACAGGCCATTTTGGGCCCTTTAGCCAGCGCCTTTGCAGCCTCGCCCAACAGGGTGGGTGTGGCATGGTTGGCAGGTCGATTGGCCCATTCTTTGGCCAGCTCAATGCCCATCGCAATGGCGACCGCTTGGTCAAAGGTTTGTTGCGCAGCGGCGCTCAAGGCAGGCAACCCGATTTTCAGGTGGGTGAGTTTTCGGCCTACCGGCTTGGACTGTGTTGTGGTGTAGACATAACTGGTTTCGGCCACGGACAACACGGCCGCTTGCACGGCAAGCGCTGAGGGAGCGCTGGCAAATACCAACAACAATTTTTTGACTTGCGCAGATTTAACGGCGGGCATCACCGCAGCCACGGCGGTTCTGACTTGGGCGGGCGTTGCCTGAGCGCAGCCCACCAGCCAGATTTGGCGCGCTTGAATTTTGGGCAAGCGGTAAGCAGTCAGTAGTTTGCCCGCCTTGTGTTCAAAATCTTTGGCCACCAGGGCCTGGGCTGTCAGCAAAGAAATGGCATCTTTGCCGGCCACAAAGCCCTCCGGAACGAGCACAATCAGAGCATCTGATGTGTCCTGACAAGCGCCTGCGAGTGTGAGGGATGTGATTTCGAAGTTCATAATAGTTTTTTTTTCAGTCACGCAATGTTATTCCATTCTTCACTTCGTAAGGATTTATCACGCAGTTTCGGTGCCACAGTAGTTGTTTTGTCAACCATTGTAATGACCAATGTGCTGATCCGTACGCTAGGCGATGCAACAGCAGGCGGCGTTAACCCTTCAGAAATCATGCTGGTCATGGGTTTCACAGTCTTGGGGCATCTGACCTCCATTTTGACCTTGAGCTTGTTCATCGCCATTGTTTCGACTTTGTCGCGCATGTATGCCGACAGTGAAATGGTGATCTGGTTCTCCAGCGGGCAGGGTCTGGCCTCGTTTGCACCGCCTATTTTTCGCTTTGCATGGCCTATTTTGCTGACCATAGCCACGCTGTCTTTGGTGCTGTGGCCGTGGAGCAACCGGCAAGCCCAGGACCTGAATGATCGTTACCAGCAACGCAGCGACATTGAGCGTGTAGCACCCGGCCAATTTCAGGAGTCTGCCGGCGGCAAACGCGTTTTTTTCATAGACAAAGAAACGCCTGACAACCAAACAGGCACCAACGTTTTTGTCTCCAGCATCGAAGGCGAAATAGAAAGCATCACCTCCGCACGACAAGGCAAGATTGAAATTCAAAACGACGAACGCATTTTGAACCTGAAGTTCGGCCAACAGGTGTTGCGCAACACCCGCACAGGTGAAGTGCGGGTGATTGAATTCAATGACTACAAAGTCGTGATCGATCCCGACGTCAAAACCAACGCGTCCAATGCGCCCGGCATGACCTCCACGCTGGACCTGGTTCGCAACCCTACGCCTCGGCACATGGGCGAGTTGGGTTGGCGTTTGGGTTTGGGGGTGTCGGCCATCAATTTCATGCTGCTCGCTTTGGCTTTGTCTACCGCCAATCCACGGGTGGGCCGAAGCTATCACACCGCATTGGCCTTGTTGATTTTCGTTGTTTACTACAACATGATCAACGTCGGCCAGACATGGGTCAGCTCCGGCCGTTTCAGTTTCACAGGCTTTTTAGTGGTCTTGCATGGCGGCGTTTTCCTGCTGGCATTGCTGTGGATCGCGGCGCGCCACATGAACCTGTCATGGCGCAGCCTGCTGACGCTCGGACGCCTGAAATCCAGGGCGCGGCCATGAAAACCATCCGCAGACTGATTCACGGAGAAATCACCCGGGCAGTGAGCTTTGTGACGCTCGGTTTTTTGGCTCTTTTTATTTTTTTCGACATCGTTGACCAATTGCAAGCCGTCAGCCGTTCGGCCATGACGGGCTACCAATTTCAACACGCTCTGTTGTATGTGAGCTTGCTGATTCCTGGGCATTTGTACGAACTGCTGCCTTTGTCGGTGTTGATTGGCAGCATTTTTGTCATGGCGCGGTTTGCGCAAAGTTCTGAATTCACCATTTTAAGAACCGGCGGTTTGGGGCCTTGGCGTGCCTTGGCTTCCTTGTTCAAATTGGGGCTGCTGTTTGTCGCTTTGACTTTTTTTCTGGGTGACTATGTGACCCCAGTGGCCAACCGCCATGCGCAACTGCTCAAAGCCAAATTTCAGGGACGCATTACGATCGGTCAAACGGGAGCCTGGCTGAAAGAAAAACAAAAGGATTTGAACTTTGCTGTCAATGTGGCTGCTTTGAACAGCGATGGTCAATTGGGGCAGGTTCGCATACACGCGTTTGGCCCTGACGGCCGTTTGTCCTATATCGCCAGTGCGCCCAAGGCCCGCATAGAACACAACGAGTGGGTGATGGACAACGCACAAAAACGGGACTACAACATCGGCAGCGCTTTGCCTGCAAGCATTGAAACGCAGCACATCGCACAATGGCATTGGCCGACCGAAATTTCCACAGAAATGGTCGCCGCTGCCTTGCTCAGCCCGGACCGCATGCAAACGCTCGATTTGTTCCAGTACATGCGCCACCTGGCTGCCAACGGACAAAATGCGCAACGCTACGAAATCGAGTTTTGGCGCAAAGTCTTTTATCCCTTGAGTTGCTTGGTCATGCTCTCGTTGGCATTGCCTTTTGCTTATCTGCACTTTCGCTCAGGTCACATCACGGGCTACGTGTTTGGGGGCGTGATGGCGGGCATCAGTTTTTATCTGCTCAACAACGTCTTCGGTTTCATGGGCAACCTCAACAATTGGCAGCCGTGGCTGACCTCTGCAGCACCCGCATTGATCTACAGCGCCATTTCGTTGACGACCTTTTGGTGGCTGGTTTTACGGCAATAAGCATGAACGCATTACAAACCTCCCCCTCCTTGGGCATTATTTTGTTCGCCCATGGCTCGCGCGACCCCTTATGGAAGCGGCCCATCGAAGAGGTCGCTGCCCGCATCCGAGAGCGCCATCCGCAAACACCGGTGGCCTGCGCTTATTTGGAATTGACCGAGCCGGATCTGCCGCATGCAGCAGCCAACATGATTGAAGCCGGCATGACGCACATTCGCATCACGCCGCTTTTCCTGGGGGTGGGTCGGCATGCGCGTGAAGACCTGCCGGTGTTGGTCAGTGATTTGAAAATTCGCCACCCCGCCGTTCATTTTGAGCTTCAGGCGGCTGTCGGTGAAAACCCACAACTGATCGACCTCATGGCACAGATCGCCCTGAACAAGCTGTGAATCTCTGCTGCCAACGCTATAGATGCATAAAGCATAATGAGGGTACTCTTTATGGCTATCCAAAGTGAACCTGCATCAATTCAGATTTGTTCAAGAGGCCGCTCGGCGCAACCTCAACCTCACTGAGGCCGCCAAAGCGCTGCACACTTCGCAGCCCGGTGTCTCCAAGGCCATCATTGAGCTGGAAGAAGAGTTGGGAATCGACATTTTCGCCCGGCACGGCAAACGTCTCAAAAGAATCACCGAGCCGGGCTTGCAGGTCCTGCAGAGCATTGAAATCATCATGCGGGAAATCGGCAACCTCAAACGCATTGGCGAGCAATACAGTGCGCAAGACAGTGGTACTTTGTCGATCGCAACCACCCACACCCAAGCGCGCTATGTACTGCCCTTGTCGGTCGCCAAATTGCGCGAAAAATACCCCAAGGTCAACATCAGCCTGCACCAAGGCGCGCCCGATCAAGTCGCCAAAATGCTGCTCGACGACACGGCTGAAATCGGCATGGCCACCGAAGCTCTGGCCGCTTACGATGAATTGATCACACTGCCCTGCTACGAATGGCAACACATGCTGGTCTTGCCTTTGGACCATCCGCTCGCCCACAAGGACAACCTGACCCTGGAAGATGTGGCCAAAGAACCGGTGATCACTTACCACCCCTCATTCACTGGGCGCACCCGCATCGACATGGCATTTGCCCACAAAAAGCTCCACCCCCGCATTGCTCTCGAAGCCATTGACTCCGACGTGATCAAAACCTATGTGCGTTTGGGGCTGGGTGTGGGCATCGTGGCCGAGATGGCTGTCAAGGACGACCCCGTCAAAGACTTGGTCATTCGCCCTATGGGTCAACTGTTGGGCATGAATGTGGCGCGCGTCGCTTTCAAAAGGGGCGCCTATTTGCGCAACTTTGTCTACCAGTTTGCCGAAATGCTCAGCGACAGACTCACCCCGGCCCTGATCGCCAAAGCCATGACCGGCCATGTGGCCGACTACGAACTCTAGCCCTGTTTCATTTTTTTGATTTTTTGCAATGACTTCTTTCACCCCCAGCCTCGTCTCCAAGCACCCCGACATGGGGACCACCATCTTCACCGTCATGTCCGGCCTGGCGACCGAATCCGGCGCTGTCAATCTCGGTCAAGGATTTCCGGACTTTGCCTGCGACCCCCAATTGACGCAAGCCGTCAACGGTGCCATGCAAGAAGGACTGAACCAGTACCCGCCCATGAGCGGGATTGCCCCGCTGCGCGAAGCTGTGAGCGCCAAAATACAAAATCTGTATGGGCGCCATTACGACTCTACCCGTGAAATCACCATCACCGCAGGGGCCACACAAGCCATCTTGACCATCATTTTGGCCGTGGTGCATCCCGGTGATGAGGTCATCGTGCTGGAGCCCTGCTACGACAGCTACAGGCCCAACATCGACATGGCCGGTGGTGTGGTGGTCGCCGTACCCTTGACGCCAGGCACCTTTCGGCCGGACTTTGACAAAATCCAGGCCGCCATCACGCCTCGAACCCGCGCGATCATCATCAACTCGCCCCACAACCCCAGCGGCATGATCTGGAGCGAGCAAGACATGCTGCGCCTGCAAGACATCTTGGCCCCCACCCCAGTGCTCCTGATCAGCGATGAGGTGTACGAACACATGGTGTATGCACCCAACCGCCACTGGAGCGCAGCCCAATTTGATGGCTTGGCAGCACGCGCCTTCATCGTCTCGAGCTTTGGTAAAACCTACCATGTGACCGGCTGGAAAATCGGCACCGTTTGCGCCCCCGCCTCATTGACCACCGAGTTTCGCAAAGTGCATCAATTCAACGTGTTCACCGTCAACACCCCCATGCAGTATGGCCTGACGCAGTACATGGCTGACCCTGAGCCTTATTTGCAATTGCCGGCTTTTTATCAGCGCAAACGCGATTTGTTTCGCCAAGGCTTGGCGCAAACCCAATTCAAACTGCTGCCAAGTGAAGGCACCTACTTTCAGTGCGTGGACATCTCAGGCCTGAGCGTGCCGGAGAAAAACCTGAGTGAAGCGGATTTTTGCAAATGGCTGACAACCGAGATTGGCGTGGCGGCCATCCCGCTGTCGGTCTTTTATGCGGACAACTTTGACCAGCGCATCATCCGCTTTTGTTTTGCCAAACAGGATGAAACACTGCACAAGGCCTTGGGCAGGCTTGCCAAGCTTTAATCGTCGGTGTTGTCATCGAGCCCGGGGAACAGCACCGAGGTGAAGCCAAAGCGACTGAAATCGCGCACCCGCATGGGGTAGAGCTTGCCGATCAAATGGTCGCATTCATGCTGAACCACCCGTGAATGAAAGCCTTCAGCTTCTCGCACAATCGGCTGGCCAGCCACATCCACACCGGTGTAGCGAATGCGTTGCCAGCGGGGCACGATGGCGCGCATGCCCGGCACGGACAGACAGCCTTCCCAGCCTTCTTGCTCCTCATCGCCCAAGGGTGTGATCACCGGATTGAGCAAGATGGTTTGTGGAAAAGGTGGCTCATGGGGATAGCGCGGATTGACCTGGCCGCTGCCAAAGATAACCACCTGCAAGTTGACGCCAATTTGCGGCGCGGCCAAACCAGCACCATTCACCGCGGCCATGGTCTCCAGCAAGTCCGCCACCAGGGCATGCAGTTCGGGTGTGTCAAATGCAGTCACAGCGGGCGCTGTGCGCAACAGGCGCTCGTCGCCCATTTTGAGGATCTCGCGTACGGTCATGGTGTGCTCTCGGTCGTTGAAGTTATCGTTGGATCGGCTTGCAAATGGGCCAACAACTGGTGCAGGCCCTCTTCGTCCAGGATGGCAATACCCAGTTCGCGGGCTTTGTCCAGCTTGCTACCCGCATCGGCGCCGGCCACCAGGTAAGTGGTTTTTTTGCTGACAGCGCTTGCCACTTTGGCGCCTTGGGCTTCGAGCAGGTCCTTGGCTTGGTCCCGGCTCAGCGTCGGCAAAGACCCGGTCAATACAAAAGTTTGGCCAGCCAAAGCTTGTGGCTTTTGCACGGCCGGTTCACCTTCTGGCCACTGCACACCGCAGGCACGCAGTTGCGCCACCACTTCACGGTGGTGGGGCTGACCGAAAAAGGTCAACAAGCTGTGAGCGACGATGGGGCCCACATCGCTGACTTGCAGCAAAGCCTCTTCGCTGGCATCCATCACACGGTCCAGGCTGCCAAAGTGGCGGGCCAGTGCTTTGGCAGTGGCTTCACCCACATGGCGTATTCCCAGTCCAAACAAAAACCGCGGCAATGTGGTCCGCTTGGAGGCTTCCAGCGCGGCCACGGTATTTTGGGCCGATTTGTCTGCCATGCGGTCCAACTGCGCAAGACCCGCCAAACCCAAACGGTATAAATCCGGCAGGGTTTTGACGATGCCGCTGTCCACCAGTTGATCCACCAACTTTTCGCCCAGTCCTTCCACCTCCACCGCACGGCGTTGCGCGAAGTGCAAAATGGCTTGCTTGCGTTGGGCGCTGCAAAAAAGTCCACCCGTGCAACGGTAATCGGCCTCGCCAGCCTCTCGCTCGGCCAGACTGCCACACACCGGGCATGTGGGGGGCATGGTGAAAACGGGGGCGTCGCCCACTCGCTTGTCCAGCAAGACCGACACCACCTCGGGAATCACATCGCCCGCTCTGCGCACAATCACCGTATCACCCACGCGCACATCCTTGCGCCGGGCCTCGTCCTCGTTATGGAGCGTTGCATTGGTCACCGTCACGCCCCCAACAAACACCGGTGCCAATTTGGCCACGGGGGTCAACTTGCCTGTTCGGCCGACCTGGACATCGATGCCCAGCACCGTGGTCAGCTCTTCTTGGGCTGCAAATTTGTGCGCGACAGCCCAGCGCGGCTCACGGGTCACAAAGCCCAACTGCGCTTGCACTGCCAAGCTGTTGACTTTGTAGACCACCCCGTCAATATCAAACGGCAGACTGTCGCGCGTTTGCCCAATATGCTGGTGGTAAGCCACCAGACCTGGCGCGCCTTGCACGCACTGAATCTGTTCGGCCACCGGAAAGCCCCAAGCCTTGAAGGTTTGCAGCATGGCGTAGTGCGTTGTGAACACGGGGCCGCCCTCGGTTGCAGGCGTGACATCACCCAAACCGTAAGCAAAAAAGCTCAATGGGCGTTGCGCTGCAATGCCCGAATCCAATTGACGCACAGCCCCCGCAGCGGCATTGCGCGGATTGACAAAAGTTTTTTCGCCTTTGGCACCGGCCGCGATGCGCGCCCTTTGACGTTCGTTCAAAGCATCAAAGTCATCTCGGCGCATAAAGACCTCTCCGCGCACTTCCAACACAGCCGGCATAGCCAGGCCTGCGCCGGCCTGCAAGCGCAGCGGAATTTGGCCGATGGTGCGCACATTGAGGGTCACGTCCTCACCACTCTCGCCATCCCCTCGGGTGGCCGCACTCACCAAGGCACCTTGTTCATAGCGCAAGCTCATGGCCAAGCCATCGAACTTCAACTCGGCCACATACTCGATCGGTGGGGCCCCGTCGTCCAAACCCAATTCACGGCGAACACGGGCGTCAAAAGCCTGTGCACCGCTGGATTGGGTATCGGTTTCGGTCCGGATGCTGAGCATCGGTATGCGGTGGCGCACAGCAGCAAAGGCATCGAGCACCCGCCCACCGACCCGCTGGGTGGGCGAATCGTCTGACCTCAGCTCAGGATGCTGCGCCTCCAGCGCTTGCAGCTGCCGAAACAGTCTGTCGTATTCTGCATCAGGAATTTCAGGGGCATCCAGCGTGTGGTACTGGTAGCCATGATGGTGCAAAGCGGCGCGAAGACTTTGGATTTTTTCCGCCACCGCAGAAGATGGGTCCTGAGGCTGCGGCGCTGCGTCAAACAAATCCAAAGTCGTCATGGGGCTTGAAACTTACGAAAAGAGTCGCCGCGCCTGGGGTGAGCCCGCAGACAACTCCCGCTGGTCCAGCGCGTCGTACAGCTGCTCCAAATCCACCGCAATGGCATCCAGTTCTGCGTCGCTCAGCAGCCGCCCCCCGCCGTCCGTGACCACCCCGTCCATGGCCTGCGCCAAGAGTTTAGAGGCGTCGCGCAAGAGCTTGAAGGGCGATTCGGATCGGCTGATTTGCGGAACATCCAAACTCATTGTGAGCTCCCGAATCGCTGACAAAGCCGGATCGTCGGCCATCGCCGCTTGGGTGTCAAACACCAAGGACAAGATGGGCGCTGCGCCTTGCACAGCGCCGGGCAAGACCATGCGGCCAGGAATCACCCCGGCCACAAATCCCAATCGGGCTGCGTGTTGATGGATATAGCCGGGACTCCATGCCGAAGACTTGGCACACAAGGTGAAACTCAGCTGAGCGTCATGCGCGTTGGCAAATTGATCCAATTCCCGGCCACGGGCGACTTCGTCCAGCATGTCGGGAAAAACGGTGTCGCCATTCAAGGCATCTGCCACTGATTGGGCTTTTATGACGAACTCTGAAAACTCGATTTCATTGATCGGGCCTACACGGTTGGCCAGCTGGACGGATGCTTGGGCTGCGCTGTAGCGACGCCCGATCTGCGCGGCCTCCCATTCTCCGGTTAATTCGTTCAAGCCTTCCACTGAAAAAGGCTTGGTGCCCACCCTGCGTGTCGAAGGCAAGGCCGCCAAGATGGCATCCCCCGAAACCAAGACTTCCAGCTCAATCGGTGTGATGGCATCAATCAAGGCATCAATGGATGGTTTTTTTTCAGGTTGCGGCAAGCTGCTCAAATCACCCACCAAGACCGGCTCCACGGGGTCGTGACTGTCCATCTCAGGCGACGCGTTGAGATCATCTTGCATTTCGAAGTCTGCTTGGCGCGGCGCATTTTTACGCGAGGTCCATAAGTTGTAGGCAATCACGGCGGCCAAAGTCAATCCACCAAAGGCCAACAAACTGATTTGCAATGAAGTCATGCTGTGATCATCGATAAAGTTAATGGAAAGTCAGCGCACAAGCCCAGCGCTTACAACTCAGCCAGGGAGACCGCAGACTCCATGTCCACAGCCACGATGCGCGAGACGCCTTGCTCTTGCATCGTCACGCCGATGAGTTGCTCGGCCATTTCCATGGCGATTTTGTTGTGACTGATGAACAAGAACTGGGTTTCTTTGCCCATGCTGCGAACCAGCTTTGCATAGCGTTCGGTGTTGGCGTCGTCCAAAGGCGCATCGACCTCGTCCAACAAGCAAAACGGTGCGGGGTTGAGTTGAAAGATGGCAAACACCAAGGCGATGGCGGTGAGCGCTTTCTCGCCACCCGACAGCAAATGGATGGTCTGGTTTTTCTTGCCCGGAGGTTGCGCCAGCACTTGCACGCCGGCATCCAGAATTTCGTCCCCGGTCATCACCAAACGGGCATTGCCACCGCCAAACAACTCAGGAAACATGCGGCTGAAATGTTCGTTCACCACTTTGAACGTCCCCCCCAGCAAGTCACGGGTTTCCGCATCGATCTTGCGAATCGCATCTTCCAGCGTATTCATGGCTTCGATCAAATCGGCATTTTGCGCATCCAAGAACGTCTTGCGCTCCCTGGAGGTGGTCAGCTCGTCAAGCGCCGCCAAGTTCACAGCACCCAAGGCGTTGAGTTCGCGGTTCAATCGATCGATTTCAGTTTGCAAACCCGTCAAACGAACCTGTCCCACCTCGATAGAAAGTGCCACAGCCACCAGGTCTGCTTGGGCATCCGCCAGCAGTTGCGTGTACTGCTCTACGCCAATGCGAGAGGCTTGCTCTTTCAATTGCAAGTCGGTGATGCGCTGGCGCAAAGGGTCCAGTTCACGCTCAAAGGACAAACGGCGCTCATCACTGGCGCGCAATTTGGCGGTCAGGTCGTCATACGCACTGCGCCTTGCGCCCAGCGTTTTTTCTCGCTCTGACTTCATGTTCAAAGCGTCTTGCAAGCCGCCTTGCGCAGACGCATCGTTGAGCTGTGAGAGCTCTTCCAAAGCGCGCTGCTCTTGGATGGCGATTTCTTGGGCTTGCTCCAGCGCGGTGTCGACTGCACGGTTCAACTCGGCACGTCGTGAAGCCAGACTGCGTTGCGCGAAAGCGGCCTCTTGCGCACGTCGCTCCAAAGTGCGCTGCTGCTCGCGGCATTCAGACAACTTGCGCTCGCATGCCATCACACGGTCGTCGAGTTGGGCATGACGCTCTTGACTGTCAGCCAACTGCATGTCCAGCCCTTCAAACCGCGCCTCGGCGGCGATGCGGCGCTCTTGCAATTCTTCCAGCATGGCCGCCAGTTCCGCCAAATCTCCGGTGATCTGGGCACTGCGGTTGCGGGTTTGTTCAAGCAACTGAGACAAGCGCAGGGTTTCGACCTGCAACTCATGCGCGCGGGATTGGCATTCGCTGGCTTCGCGGCGTGCGTTGATCAAATGCCCCGAAGCCTCGGCATAAGCCGACTCGGCGCGAACCAAAGCCGTGCGGCTTTCGTCACTGATCAAAGTCTGCGCGCGCAGCTGCTTTTCTAAATGCTCGATCTCTTGCGCCCGGGCCAACATGCCCGCCTGTTCAGAATCTGGGGCATAAAAACTCACGCTGCTGGCGGTAATCGTGTGGCCGCTTTGCAGATACAGCACCTCACCCGCCTGCAGCTGATCGCGCCAAGCCAGTGCATCAACCCAAGTGGGCGCGGTGTAACAACCCTGTAGCCAACTGCTCAGCAAGGCCGTAAGGCCGGCGTCGTTCAAAAGCAGCAGGTCAGCCAGGGGCTTACAGCCTTCAGGCAGATCGGCGCGCGTCTTGACCAGTCCGGCCGCGGGCGGGCTGAAAAAAGACAGCTTGGCCGGCGGCGCATCATTGACAAAAGACCGAACCATGTCCAGCCTGGAGACTTCCAAGGCCATCAATTTCTCGCGCAGCGCCGACTCGAGTGCGTTTTCCCAACCTGCGGTCATGTGGATGCGGCTCCACAAACCGTGCAAATTCTCGAGCCCGTGTTTGGCCAGCCAAGGCTGCAACTTGCCTTCGGTGCGCACTTTGTCTTGAAGGGCTGTGAGTGCTTCGGCTTTTGCAGACAAATCCGCCAGACGTGCCGACTCGGTATTGACCGCTTGCTGACGGCTTCGCCGGTCCTCGTCTAATTGAGGTACTTGCTCTTGCAGCTGATGCAGTCGTGCATTCGCCTCGCTGGACGCCTCTTGTGCATCCGCCAACTGCGCACGCAAGTTGGCCACCCTCTGCTCGTCCGGTGCAGCCAAAGCGTTGCGGTCCGCTGTCAAGCGTTCATGGCGTTGATTGAGTTGGCGCGATTGATCTTCGATGTTGCGTTGGTCAGCGGCCAGCACCTGGATCTGCTGCTGCACCTGACTGACGCTTGCGCGCTGCGTGTTGGATTGCAGTTGCGCTTGACGCAAGGCCTCTTCCAGATCGGGCAATGCCTGCGCTTGGTCTTCAACTTGGGCGGCCAGCGTCATCGATTGGTCTTCGGCCGTCAGGGCCTGTTCGGCCAGGCTTTCTATTTCGCTGCGTGCGTCTTGCTGCCGCGTGGCCCATTGCGCGGCTTGTTCTGTCAGCTGCTGCAAGCGCTGCTCGGCCCGTTGCCGGCCTTCAACCACAAAACGGATCTCGGCCTCAAGCCGTCCGACTTCAGCACTGGCTTCGTACAAAGCGCCTTGCGCCTGATTGACCATGTCACCCGCCTCGTAATGCGCTTGGCGAATGCTTTCCAAGTCCGCCTCGACATGGCGCAAATCGGCAATCCGGGACTCCAGGTCGGTGGTGGCTTTGTCGACATCGGCCTTCAAGCTGCCCTGCCCGGCTTCAGACTCACTGCGTTTGATGAACCACAACTGTTGCTGCTTGAGGGTGCTGTCCGCTTTCAAGGCGTTGTACTGGTGCGCGACCTCGGCTTGCTTTTCCAACTTGGCCAAATGGGCATTGAGCTCGCGCAAAATGTCGTCCACCCGGGTCAGGTTCTCGCGGGTGTCGCTCAAACGGTTTTCGGTCTCGCGGCGACGCTCTTTGTATTTGGAGACACCGGCCGCTTCTTCTAAAAACAGCCGCAATTCCTCAGGGCGCGATTCAATGATGCGGCTGATCGTGCCCTGCCCGATGATCGCGTAAGCACGGGGGCCCAAGCCCGTTCCCAAAAACACGTCTTGCACATCACGCCGGCGCACCGCTTGGTTGTTGATGAAGTAGCTGCTGTTGCCATCTCGGGTCAGCACGCGTTTGACGGCAATCTCGGCAAACTGGCCCCACTGACCGCCGGCGCGGTGGTCCGCATTGTCAAACACCAACTCGACACTGGCTCGGCTGGAGGGTTTACGGGTGTTGGTGCCGTTGAAAATCACATCTTGCATGGACTCGCCGCGCAACTCCGATGCTTTGGATTCGCCCAAAACCCAGCGCACCGCGTCCATGATGTTGGACTTGCCACAACCGTTCGGCCCCACCACGCCCACCAGTTGCCCGGGCAGAACAAAGTTGGTGGGCTCTGCAAAAGATTTGAAGCCCGAAAGTTTGATGGAGTTGAGGCGCACAGCGGTCTTAAAACACTTCTAAAGTAAACTTTTTCATTGCAACGCCAGACGCTGCGGACAGAAAACAGGGATAACACACGCCACTGCGTGTCCAGCTGAGATATTAACCGACCTCCCACCCGCTTTGGGAGGGGCTTTAGGCGGTCCAAGCACCGCCTGTTCAATCCCCGATAATCAGGGGTATGAATCCCCTGCTCTCCACACTGCAACCCTACCCTTTTGAACGCCTGCGACAACTTTTTGCAGGTGTCACGCCGAACCCAGCAGTTCGCCCGATCAGCCTGGGCATTGGAGAGCCCAAACATGCCACACCGGAATTCATCAAGCAAGCGATGATCAAGGCACTGGCAACCGGTTTAACCGGCTATCCGGGTACCGCAGGAGATCCGCCCTTGCGCCAGTCCTGCGCCAACTGGCTGGAGCGGCGCTACAAAGTCACACTGAATCCAAGCACCCAGATTCTGCCTGTGAATGGCACCCGAGAAGGCTTGTTTGCCTTGGCGCAAACGGTGATCGACCCGACCCAACCCGGCGCGATCGTGCTCAGCCCCAACCCCTTTTATCAAATCTACGAAGGCGCGGCGCTGCTGGGTGGCGCCCAGCCCTATTACGTGCCCAGCCTGCCAGAACGTAATTTTGCTGTGGATTGGGACAGCGTCCCCGCTGATATTTGGGCCCGAACGCAATTGGTTTTTGTTTGCTCGCCAGGCAACCCCACGGGCGCCGTCATGCCCTTGGACGAGTGGCGCAAGCTGTTTGCTTTGAGTGACCAATATGGTTTTGTGATCGCCTCGGATGAGTGCTACAGCGAAATTTATTTCCGAGACGAGCCCCCATTGGGCGGGCTGGAAGCCGCCCAGTTGCTGGGACGCAGCGACTTTCAACGGCTGATTGCTTTGACCAGCCTGAGTAAACGCAGCAATGTGCCCGGGCTGCGCAGCGGTTTTGTAGCCGGTGATGCCAAGATCATCCAAGCATTTTTGCTGTACCGCACTTACCACGGCAGCGCCATGAGCCCAGTCGTTCAAGCCGCCAGCATCGCCGCATGGGATGAAGAATCTCATGTGGTGGACAACCGCAATTTGTACCGCACCAAGTTTGCACAAGTCACCCCCGTGCTCGCCGAAGTGATGCAAGTGAAGCTGCCCGACGCGGCCTTTTATTTGTGGGCCAAAGTGCCCGATGTTTGGCAGGGCAAAGACGACGACTTTGCACGAGCGCTGCTGCAAGCCACGGGCGTGACTGTTTTACCCGGCAGTTATTTGGCCCGTGAAGTCCATGGCAAAAATCCCGGCCAAGGCCGAATCCGCATGGCCCTGGTCGCCGAAACCGCGGAATGCCTCGAAGCCGCACACCGCATTGCGGCTTTCTGCCGTCAAGGCAAGGCCTGACCCTTTCTCAAGGAACTCTCCATGTCCAACACCCTGCGACTGGCCGAACAACTCATTGCCCGACCTTCCGTCACACCCGAGGATGGCGGCTGCATGGACCTGATCCAGTCGCAGCTTGTGCCCATGGGCTTTGTGTGCGAAGAAATCCACAGCGGCCCGGACACGTTCCGTGTTCGCAATCTTTGGGCACACCGCCCTGGCACCTCGGGCAAAACACTGGCCTTCGCAGGCCACACCGACGTGGTGCCGACCGGCCCCCTGGCCCAGTGGACCAGCGACCCCTTCACGCCCACGCACCGTGACGGCCAACTTTTTGGCCGTGGCGCGAGTGACATGAAAACCTCCATCGCCGCGATGGTCGTCGCTTCGCAGGAGTTTTTAGCCCGCCAGCCCAACCCGGCCCTGGGCTTGGCCTTTTTGCTGACCAGTGATGAAGAAGGCCCTGCGGTGGATGGCTCGGTGGTGGTGTGCAAACTGCTGCAAGAGCGCGGCGCCGCCCCTGACTTTTGCATCGTGGGTGAACCCACCTCGGTCGAGCGCACGGGTGACATGATCAAAAACGGGCGACGCGGCACGATGAGCGGCAAACTCACCGTGAAAGGCATTCAGGGACACATCGCCTACCCGCATCTGGCGCGCAATCCGATCCACACGGCGGCACCCGCGCTGGCCGAGCTGGTGGGCACCGAATGGGACAAGGGCAATGCATTTTTCCAGCCCACCAGTTGGCAAATCAGCAACATCCATGGCGGCACAGGAGCGGGCAACGTGATTCCGGGGCATGTGGTCATTGACTTCAACTTTCGCTTTTGCACCGAGTCCACCCCCGAAGGCCTGCAACAACGCCTGACCGGTATCCTTCAGAAACACGCATTGGACTACGATCTGAGCTGGGTCATTGGCGGCCTGCCTTTCTTGACCACGCCAGGGACCTTGGTCAAGGCGGTGCAAGAAGCCATTCGCAGCCAAACCGGCATCGATACCCAACTGTCCACCACCGGCGGCACCAGCGACGGCCGGTTTATCGCGCAAATTTGTCCGCAAGTCATTGAGTTGGGCCCGCCCAATGCGACGATCCACAAAATCGATGAACATGTGGCCCTGGCGGACATAGAACCGCTGAAAGACATTTACCGGGATGTCCTTCTGAGCTTGAATCAGTCATTGCAAACCCCTTCAGCATGACCCTGACCGAACTGATTGCCGCATCGGCCAGCCAATTGTCAGATGCCGGCTTGTCCTTTGGTCACGGCACCGACAATGCGCATGACGAGGCTGCATGGCTGACCCTGTGGAAACTGGGTTTGCCCTTGGACAACGACCCCGCCGAGTCAAGCCGCGAACTGACAAGTGACGAAATCCAATCCGTGCGCGGCTTGGTGCAAGCGCGCATTGACACCCGCAAGCCCGCCGCCTATCTGACGCAAGAGGCTTGGCTGCAAGGTGTGCCCTTTTACATCGACGAGCGCAGCATCGTGCCGCGCAGTTTCATTGCCGAGTTGCTGGCCGACGGCGGGATTGACTATTGGCTGAGCGAACACACACAGCGCGTGCTGGACTTGTGCACTGGCAACGGCAGTTTGGCGGTACTCGCCGCCATGACCTACCCCGACGTCAGCGTGGTGGGCGCGGACATTTCGCCGCCGGCCTTGGCCGTTGCCAGCATCAATGTGGCACGACACCAGATGCAAAATCGCATCACACTGCTGCAAAGCGATGGCCTGAACAAGGTGCCCGGCGTGTTCGATGTGATCTTGTGCAACCCCCCTTATGTGTGCGCATCCAGCATGCAGACCTTGCCCGCGGAGTTTCTGGCTGAGCCCGCGCTGGCGCTGGCCGGTGGTGAAGATGGCATGGACTTTATTCGGCAACTGTTTGCCGATGCCCCGGCCCACATGGGTGAACAGGCCGTGCTGGTGCTGGAAATCGGCAACGAGCGTGCGCACTTTGAAAAAGCCTTTCCTCAGCTGGAAGTCATTTGGCTTGAAACCAGCGCAGGAGAAGATCAAGTAGTGTTGGTCTCGCGCGCTGCTTTACTGACACGGCCTTGCCCTCAACCATGACACTTTTGCCTGTCCAAAGCCCTGCGCAATGGACGCAGTTGGCCCAATTGCTGCAGGACTATGCGGCCACGGACCTGGACCAGCCGCACCTGAGCACCATTTGGCAGGACCTCCAGGACCTGCCTGCTCGCTACGGCGCGCCTCAAGGCGGGGCTGTGCTGATGCCACATGAGACTGGCGCCATCGCCTGCGGCGCGTTCACACACACCCGAATGAGCGGCACCTGCGAAATCAAACGGATCTATGTACGCCCTGAACACCGCCATCAAGGCCATGCCAAAAACATCATCCGCGAATTACTTCAAGCTGCAACGCAAGCAGGCTACACTCACGCTGCCTTGAGCACTTGGCGCAACAACACTGCTGGCCTGACTTTGTACACCTCGCTGGGCTTTGGCTTTGTTGCGCCCTTTAAAGACCACCCGAACCCCGATTTGCTGTTTTTAGGCCTGGCATTGACCCGTCCGAGCAGCCGCTAAAGCCCCATGATTACCCTGAAGAACGTTACGCTGCGCCGCAGCGCCAAAGTCCTGCTCAACAGCACCACCGTCACCCTGAACCCTGGAGAAAAGGTTGGCTTGGTCGGCCGTAACGGCGCGGGTAAATCCACCTTGTTTGCGCTGTTCAATGGCACGCTGCACGAGGATGGCGGCGACTTTTCCATGCCCAAAGCCTGGCGCATGGGTCAGGTTGCCCAAAACATGCCCGAGACCGATGAACCTGCCTCCACCTTTGTGCTCGAGGGCGACACCCGCTTGGCCGAATTGCGCCAACGCCTGGTGGCCGCAGAAGCCAGTGGCGACGGCATGGAAATGGCCCATGTCTACACCGACTTGGCCGATGCCGGTGACCACGACGCCCTGCCCCGCGCCGAAGCCCTGATCTTGGGCCTGGGCTTCAGTGTGGACGAACTCAACCATCCGGTGAACAGTTTTTCCGGCGGCTGGCGCATGCGTTTGCAATTGGCCCGTGCCCTGATGTGTCCGTCGGATATTTTGTTGCTCGACGAGCCCACCAACCACTTGGACTTGGACGCCCTGGTCTGGCTGGAAGCCTGGCTCAAACGCTACACCGGCACCATGATCGTGATCAGCCACGACCGCGAATTTTTAGACGCCATCACCGACGTGACCCTGCACATCGACCAGGCCAAACTCACCCGCTACGGCGGCAACTACAGCGCCTTTGAGATTTTGCGGGCCCAGCAAATGGAGCTGCAACAAGCTTCATTTTCAAAGCAGCAAGACAAAATTGCCCACTTGCAGAAGTTCATCACCCGCTTCAAAGCGCAAGCCAGTAAGGCCAAACAGGCGCAAAGCCGGGTCAAAGCTTTGGAGCGGATGGAAAAAGTGGCACCCCTGTTGGCCGATGCCGAATTCACCTTCGGCTTCAAAGAGCCGCACAGCCTGCCCAACCCGATGCTGGCCATCAGCGAAGCGAGTTTTGGCTACACCGTCGACGAGCAGCCCAAGTCCATTTTGCAAGGCATCAGCAAATCGGTTTTAGCTGGTCAACGCATTGGTATTTTGGGTGCCAACGGCCAAGGCAAATCGACACTGGTCAAAACCATTGCCCGCACCATGCCGCAGCTGGGCGGCACGATGACTGAGGGCAAAGGCTTGAACATCGGCTACTTTGCCCAGCAAGAACTGGATGTGCTGCGCCCGCAAGACAATCCGCTCGAACACATGATCCGCCTGGCCAAAGAGCAAGGCCCCAACAGCGGCGAACCCAGCCGCGAGCAAGACTTGCGCAGTTACTTGGGCTCCTTTAATTTCACGGGGGACATGGTCAAACAAGCCGTGGGCACCATGAGCGGTGGCGAAAAAGCCCGTTTGGTGCTGGCCATGATCGTTTGGCAGCGACCTAACCTGTTGCTGTTGGACGAGCCCACCAACCATTTGGACTTGGCCACCCGTGAAGCGCTGGCCATGGCGCTCAATGAGTTTGAAGGCACCGTCATGCTGGTCAGCCATGACCGCTCCTTGCTGCGTGCCGTGTGCGATGAGTTTTGGATGGTGGGTCGCGGCAAAGTGGAGCCGTTTGATGGCGACTTGGACGACTACCAGAAATACCTGCTTGAAGAGTCCAAGCGCCTGCGCGAGGAAGCCAAAGAAGCGTCGACCAAACCCCCGGAACAAAAGGCCCCCGCCCCATGGGCACCGGAACGCAAGCAACAGGTCGCGGCGCAAGCCAAACCCTTGAAAAAAACATTGGCCCAAACTGAAGAGCGCATGGGCCAGTTGCAAACCCAAAAGACAGCGCTTGAAAACGCGCTGCTGACGCTCAAAGTCACTGACGACATTGTTCAAGCCAGCCAAGACCTCGACACCGTCAATTCGGAGTTGGAAGATTTGGAAATCAAGTGGCTGGATGTGTCTGAGCAGATTCAACGCATCGAATCGAACACCGCCACCGCATGAACGGATGCGTCAAAAAAAATCACCCTGCTCTGACGAACAGGGTGATTTAACTTGTGTTTTGGTGGGACCAGCGGGGGTCGAACCCACGACAAACGGATTAAAAGTCCGCTGCTCTACCAACTGAGCTATGGTCCCATCAAGCGGGCTCGCCTGACTGTTTTAAGGCAGCAATGCGAGTTACGCTAAGCCTCAAATTATAGCGTCAATTTGTCACAGTATCCAAAGACGCTCAAAGAAAATTCAACACGGCAGAGACGGCGCACAACCCAAAGGTGGCCGTCACAGTGACCACCGAGCCGTAGCCGTGGCAATTGAGACTGCCGTCGCCTTCGACCTCGCAGGAGGCATCTGGAGGCGCCACAGCCTCACGGCTGAACACACAGGACACCCCCATTTTGCGGCCTTCTTTGGGTGCGCCCGTTTTGCGCAACTGGTAGCGAACTTGCGCCAGCAAGGGGTCGTGCGTGACTTGTGACAAGTCATCCAGATCGACCTTGTGCGCCAATCGTTTGCCGCCCGCAGCGCCGACGGCGACGAAACACACTTGATGCTGAAGTGCCCATCGGGCCATGGCCACTTTGGCTTTGATTTGGTCGCAGGCGTCGATCACCGCATCAGGCAAAGCGCCCGCCCCCAAGAGACCGGGCCAGTTGTCAGGGGTCACAAACTCTTCAATGCCTTGAACTTCGCAGTCCGGGTTGATCAGTGCCATACGCGCTTGCATGGCCACGACTTTGGCTTGACCGACTGTGCCGCTCAGCGCATGAATCTGGCGGTTGATGTTGGAGTCGGCCACCTGGTCCAGGTCTATCAAGGTGATTCGGCCCACGCCACTTCGCGCCAAGGCCTCGGCAGACCAGGAGCCCACCCCGCCCAAACCCACCACGACCACATGCGCGCCGCGAATCCGCTTTGCGGGCCCCAGGCCGTAAAGGCGGTCCAGGCCGCCAAAGCTACGGGCTGTATCAAAATCGATCATGCAGACATGTCCGTGCGCCGAAGTTGCCAAGCCAGTGTTGACCATGCACCCACAGCAATGGAAGCCACTGTCAAAAAGCTCATCCAGCTGAGGGTCGACAGGCCACTCAAGCCTTGTCCGATGGTGCAGCCCAGGGCGGCGACACCGCCAAAACCCATCAAAGCACCTCCCATCACATGCCGAACCACATCTTGGCGGTGGGTGAATCCCTCCCAGCGAAATGTGCGCGTCACGATGGCATGGACATGGGCCCCCACAATGACACCCAGGACAGACACCATGCCGATGCTCAGCCGTTTGCTGCCATCGCTGAAATACATGAAGGCATCCAGAACCAAGGCCACCGGCGAGGTGAAACTGAACGACTCCATCTTGCCGCTGGCTGTGGCCACGAAAAACGCTTCGAGTGTTTCGGGGTGCTCAAGTCCGTGGCCAAATACGCCCGAGACCCACCACATGCAGGTGATCAACAGGCCAACGCCCAGACCCGCCAATAGATTTTGAGCGCGCCAAAAGAGGCGGTCTTTGAAAGTCCAAAACAACAGCCCGCCGCCCGTGCACACCGCAGCAGCGGCGCTGGCCACAGACAGACTGAGGCCACTTTGGTGCGCCAACCAACTGCCCACAAAGGGCTGTGCGTGCGCATCCATGAACACCGTTTCGAGTACGTTGACACGCCAAACACCCAGCAGACCGCGCAAAGTGGCCAGGGCAAAGACGCCCATGACCAAAAGAACAATCAATGATTTGAGATTGCCTGAACCCAGTCGCACCAAAGCTTTAGAGGCACAACCGGATGCCAAAACCATGCCTGCGCCGAAGGCGAGGCCGCCTGTCAGTGCAGACAGCCAAAGCATCTTGTACGAAGCGTAAATGGTCTGAAGTGGATCGATCCAGCCCATCAACTGCATGGCCGCAAAACCCAACATACTCACGGCCGCTGCCAGTGCCCATTGACGAAGTCGGGTTGCATCTTGCATCAACACCACATCACTGAGGGCTCCCAACGTGCAAAAGTGGGTGGCATGCAACACAGCCCCCAACAAGGCGGACAGCATGAACGCCAGAATCAGCACCCACAGGGTGGTTGAAGCCAATTGCAAGGCGTCCATTTGCAGATTACTTCATGCGGCTCAAACGTTCCTTGGCGGCTTGCGCGGCTTCAGAGTCAGGGTAGGTTTTCACCAAATCTTCCAGCGTCTTGCGAGCCGACTTCATGTCTTTGAGCTCAATCTGGCAGTTGGAGATCGCCAGCGTCGCTTCAGACGCGCGAGGGTGGTTGGGCACCAAACTCATCATGCGCTTGAAGTTGTTCACAGAACCGGCGTAGTCTTTGTTGGCATATTGGGCGTTGCCCAGCCAAAAAAGAACCGAAGGCATGTACTCACTGCCCGGGTAGCGTTGACTGAAACTCGACAAAGCCGATTGAGCCGCCACAAAGTCCCCTTTGCGAAAGACGGCCATGACGGCATCGTAGTCACGTTTTTCCGAGGGGTCGACCCAAAAGACGGCACCGTCCAAGCTCACTTTGACTGGCTCGAATTTGCGCAAACGGTCGTCCACACCCAACTGAACGTCCTTTTGACGTTGTTGCAATTCGCTCAAATCACGGATCAATTGTTCGTGGCTGCCGCGCAGTTTGGCTTGTTCACTTTTGAGCGTCTCGATCTGCCCTTGCAAGTCCAACAAGGCGCTGCGTAATTTTAAAATGTCATCCGATTGGCTTTTGCTCTGCGCCACGCCCGTGCCGCTGAGTTGTTCCAGTCGTTGTCGCAAATCCAAAATGGCACGGCGCGCATCATCGTCTTCAAACAAGGCCGCATGCGCCAAAGACTGCGATAAAACAAGCGCCAGCAAGGCGCGGCTGCACGTTTTGAAAAAGGGCATCGGGTTCATCAGTATTTGATTTCAACGCGGCGGTTTTTCGCCAATGCGGATTCGTCAACACCGGAAGCGGCTGGTTTTTCTTTGCCAAAGCTCACGGCTTCCACTTGAGACTCACCCACACCCAACAAGGTCAGAGCGCGGCGAACCGATTCAGAACGCTTTTGGCCCAAAGCCAGGTTGTATTCACGACCACCACGCTCGTCAGTGTGGCCTTCGAGCATGGCTTTGCTTTGTTTGTTGGCTTGCAAATATTGGGCATTCTTTTCAATGATGGCACGCGCTTCGGGCTTGAGTGTGAAGCTGTCGTAGTCAAAAAACACCACATTGCCTCCGGCCGGACCTGCGGCGGCAAGCGCGCCTTTGTCGGTCGTGACACCGGCCACGCTGCCGGAGCCCAATGCGCTGGCCGAGCCCTTGCTGCCCAAGCTGTCGTTGTTCACCGCACTGGCGGATTTGTCTTCGACAGGAACATCATTGAGCTTGACGCCTGAAGAACAGGCGCCGAGTGCGGCAATAACCAAGGCCATTGAAAAAGAGCGGATCAACATAAAAACTCCTGAGAACAAAAAATTCCGAGACCTCAATTGCATGTCAGTGACACGACAGTTGGAGATCAATTGCGAAAAGGGCCCCAATCAGGCTCACGGATATCGCCGCTTTGGCCGGTCAAGCGGGCCTTGACTTTTCCATCCAAAGTGGTGGTCATCAAGGCTTCTCGGCCCTGGACCTGCGTGGCATACACCACCCATTTGCTGTTGGGTGAAAAGCTGGGTTTTTCATCGGCCGTGGTGTCGCTGATGCTGGCAGTTTGGCCTGAGGACAACTCCATCATTTGCAGTTTGAATTGTCCGCCAATTCTGGAGACAAAAGCCATCCAACGACCATCGGGACTGATGGTCGGAGAAATATTGTAAGTGCCCGCAAAAGTCACGCGCTCCGGATTGCCGCCCGAAGCGGGCATCCGGTAAATTTGAGGCGACCCCCCGCGGTCGCTGACAAAATAAAGCTTGTTTCCGTCAGGCGAGAAGCTGGGTTCGGTGTCAATGCTGTTCGAAGTGGTCAAGCGCCGTGGCTCTCCACCCTGCAAATCCAGCTGAAAAAGCTGAGAGCCTCCATCGCGACTCAGTGTCGCCACCAAGGCACGACCGCCCGGTGCCCAGGCCGGTGCGCTGTTGGAGCCCTTGAAGTTGGCCACCACACTGCGCTTTCCAGAGGCCAGCTCATGGGTGTAAATGACGGGTTTTTGGGTCTCAAATGAAACATAAGCCAAATGGCTGCCGGTTGGAGACCAAGAAGGCGAGATGATCGGCTCAGGACTGGTCAATGCCGCTTGAGCGCCCTCGCCGTCTGAGTCCGCCACCCACAAGGTGTAACGTGCAGCGGCTTTGGTGACATAGGCAATGCGGGTGGCAAAAACGCCTTTGTCGCCGGTGAGTTTTTCGTAAATTTGATCGGCCAAGCGGTGCGCCGACAGTCGCAGGTCTGCGGCCGACACCACTTCTTTGTATTCGCCGCGCAACTGGCCACCCACCACATCCCAAAGTCGGGCCCGAATGTCGTAACGGCCATCGGCCAAGCGGCTCATACTGCCCGCCACGAGGGCATCGGCGTTGCGTTGGCGCCACTGGGAGAACTCGGGTCGCGAGGACTCATCCAAACCCACGTCCTTGCCATCCACCGCCCTGAATTGCCCGCTGCGCTCAAGATCTGCCAGCAAAATAGCGGACACTTTTTGCGGGGCGGCTTCTTCCCCTTTGAAGGGGGCCACAGCCAAAGGCAATTGGGTCAAGCCCACGCCCGTGACTTCCACCCTGAATTGGGCTTGGGCTGTCCATGGGGTGAAGACCGCCAAGACCCATACCAGCCAGGGCAGGCCAGCCCAAACAGCAAGCGCCCGGCTGCAAGCTGAGCGTGTTGCGAATACAAAAATACGAGTTGCAACGTTCATACGACCGGGGTCCAAAACCTGAAATGTACCAATCCGCCATCGTACACGCAGGCGACCCCTTTTCAAGCTTGCGTAAAATCAACTGAAATGACAGAACCCACCCAAAGCGCAGCAACGCACCCTCCTCAGCCTCTGGTGCAACGGTTGAAACGTTTGATCCCGTATTTCGGCACGCAGCGCTGGGTCTGGGCCGCTGGCATTTTGGCCACGGTGGTGGCTGCCGTGACCGAGCCCTTGATCCCTGCACTTTTCCAACCTTTGCTGGACAAAGGGTTTTCCAAGGGCGCCTTGCCATTGTGGTCAGTGCCTGTGGCGGTGATTGGTATTTTTGCCATTCGGGGCGCGGCGCATTTCGTCTCCCAATACAGTTTGACGCGCATTGCCAATGACGGTATGCAATTGCTGCGCAGCGCCATGTTCCATCGTTTGATGAAAGCCGAATTGGCGGTTTTTTCCAAAGAATCCAGCAGCGCCTTGTCCAACACCATCGTCTACGAAGTCCAAAGCGGCGCTGGCCAACTGGTGTCGGCCTTGATTGGCCTGTCCCGCGACGGTTTTTCATTGATCGCTTTGATTGCCTATTTGCTCATTTTGAACTGGAAACTCACTTTGGTGGTTTTCCTGGTCACGCCGGGCGTGGCCTGGATCATGAAGGTGCTCTCCAAGCGGCTGTACCGATTGACACGGGAGAGTCAAACAGCCACCGATGACCTGGCTTATGTGGTCGAGGAAAATGTACTGGCTTACAAAATGGTCCGGCTGCACCAAGCACAGACAGGCCAAATCAATCGCTTTGAAAACCTGAGCGATCGCTTGCGCGGCTTGGCCATCCGCTCGACGATTGCGTCTGCATCCATGTCACCTTTGACCCAGTTGCTGGCCGCGGTAGCGCTGTCTTTGGTGCTGATGATTGCCCTGGTGCAAAGCCAAAACGGCGCACAAGGGGCGACCGTAGGCGGTTTCGTGGCCTTCATCACGGCCATGTTGATGCTCATAGCCCCGATTAAACGTTTGGCCGACGTGGCCAACCCCATCACCCGCGGATTGGCCGCACTCGAGCGGGGTTTGCAGTTGATGGAGGATGTGGCCTGTGAAGCCCAAGGCCACTTCGCACCCGTCGGGGTCAAGGGCGGCGGCTGCGGTGTCATCGAATGGAAAGATGTCAGTGTGCAATTTCACCCCGATGCAGCGCCGGCATTGGCGTCGGTCTCGCTGAAAATACAAGCCGGTGAATCTGTCGCCTTTGTGGGTCCGTCGGGCTCAGGCAAAACCACTTTGGTCAATCTGCTGCCTCGGTTTGTCTTGCCCAACAAGGGCCAGATTTGGGTGGACGGCCATGATGTCAGTGCATGGCAATTGTCGGCCCTGCGCCAGCAAATGGCCATGGTCAGCCAGGATGTGATCATGCTCAATGACACGGTCGCGGCCAATGTGGCCTTGGGTCAGTCTGTGGATGCGGCCAAAGTCAATGCCTGCTTGCGCGCAGCCAACCTCTCGGAACATGTGGACCGACTGCCGCAGGGCATGCACACCCTGCTCGGGCACAATGCCACGCAACTGTCCGGCGGCCAGCGCCAGCGATTGGCCATTGCGCGCGCGCTGTACAAAGACGCGCCCATTCTGATTTTGGACGAAGCCACCTCGGCCCTCGACAATGAATCAGAACGACTGGTGCAAGAAGCCCTGCAACGCCTCATGCAAGGGCGCACCACCTTGATCATTGCGCACCGACTCTCCACCATTGAGCACGCAGATCGGATCGTGGTCATGTCGCAAGGCCAGATCGTCGAGCAAGGCACGCATCAAAGTTTGCTGGCCCAAGGCGGCGCGTATGCCCGCCTGCAGCACAAGGCCGAGGTTGAAGTTACGGCCCCCTGATCGGTCACAACAAGACCACGTCGTACTCTTCAGGCCCCATGGCCGACTCGCTTTGCAAGGAAATGGGCTTGGCAATGAAGTCAGACAAAGCGGCCAAATGCTGGCTTTCTTCATCGAGCAGCAGCTCAATCACAGACGGCCTGGCAATGATGCGGAACTCGCGCGGATTGAATTGTTTGGCTTCACGCAATATCTCGCGCAAGATGTCATAGACCACCGTGCGTGTTGTTTTGACAATGCCTTTGCCTTGGCATGCGGGGCAAGGCTCGCACAGCAAATGGGCAAGCGACTCCCGCGTGCGTTTACGCGTCATCTCCAACAAACCGAGTTGAGAAAAACCGCCCGCCATCGTCTTGACCCGGTCGCGGGCCAATTGCTTTTTAAACTCGGCCAATACCGCCTCTTGGTGTTCAAGGCGGCTCATGTCGATGAAATCGACAATCACAATGCCGCCCAGGTTGCGCAATCGCAACTGGCGCGCAATGGCCTGCGCGGCTTCCAGATTGGTCTTGAAAATTGTGTCGTCAAAATTACGGGCACCCACATAAGCGCCCGTGTTCACATCGATGGTGGTCAAGGCCTCGGTTTGGTCCACGATCACATAACCACCCGATTTGAGCTCGACCCTGCGGCCCAGTGCTTTGGCGATATCTTCGTCAATCGCATACAAGTCAAAAATGGGCCGCTCCCCCTTGTACAGCTGCAGCCGCTCCGACGCTGCAGGCATGAATTCCTGGCTGAAAGCCATCAGCTTTTGAAACTGTTCTCGCGAATCGATGCGAATGGACTGGGTTGCCTCGCCCACCAAGTCGCGCAGCACCCGCTCGAGCAGCGTCAAGTCCTGGTGCAACAAAGACGTGACCGGCAAGCGCACAGAGGCCTCTTTGATGCGTGCCCACGTCTTGCGTAAATAGCCGATGTCGTCGCCCAACTCCTGATCGGTGGAGTCTTCGGCATTGGTGCGCAAAATAAAACCTCCCCCGGCGTTGCCCACCAAGGTCTTGAGCCGCGCACGCAATTGATCACGTTGATCGGAGGGAATTTTTTGCGAAACGCCAATGTGGTCGTCTTGCGGCAAAAAAACCAAGTGCCGACCGGCAATGCTGATCTGTGTTGAAAGCCTTGCGCCTTTGGTGCCCAAGGGGTCTTTGATGACTTGCACCAGCAAGGCCTGACCCTCAAAAACCTGCCGTTCAATGGGCACCAAGGGCTGGCTGCTGCGGGCCACTTGCACAGGCTCCCCCTCGGGTTGACGCTGCCACACATCCGCCACATGCAAAAAGGCCGCGCGTTCCAGGCCAATGTCGATGAACGCCGACTGCATGCCCGGCAAAACCCGCGCCACCTTGCCCAAATACACATTGCCTACCAAACCACGCTCCAAGGTGCGCTCGACATGAAGCTCTTGAATGGCACCATGTTCAACCACCGCCACCCGGGTTTCTTGAGGCGACCAATTGATCAAAATATCTTGTTGCATAGCGGTCTCAGTGGGATGGACGGAATCAGCAGCGCACGCCCACTTGTCTTAACAACACAGCAGTTTCATGCACTGGCAAACCCATGATGCCTGAATAACTGCCCTGGAGGCCCGAAATATGGGCCGCAGCCAGGCCTTGAACTCCGTAGGCACCGGCCTTGCCCATGGGTTCGCCGCTGTCTGCATAAGCCTTGATCTGCGCCCGGGACAGGGGCGCAAATGTCACCCGGGACACAGACACGGTACACAAGCGTTTGCGGCCTGACTGGATGGCCACCGCAGTCAAGACCCGATGGGTCTGACCCGACAAGGCTTGCAGCATGCGCTCGGCGTCTTTGGCATCAGCCGGTTTACCCAAAATCTTGCGGCCCAAGGCCACCGTGGTGTCAGAGCAGAGCACTGGCGCCAAAGGCAATTGACGAGATTTCAGACGCACCAGCGCCGCATCCAGCTTGCATGCGGTCACCCGCTGGACGTAATGCAGGGGGGATTCGCCCCGCAACACAAGCTCTAAAGATTCGGCGTCTTCGTCGGGCGAGGGCAACAGCAAGGTGTGCGGGACACCGATTTGGTCCAACAACTGGCTGCGGCGTGGGCTTTGGGAGGCCAGGTAGATGAAGTGTTTCATGAATCGAGCCTTGAAAAAGGATGCGCCATCATTCGCGGTGGTAAGGATGGTTGGCGTTGATGGACCAAGCGCGGTACAACTGCTCTATCAGCAACACGCGCGCCATGGCGTGCGGCAGCGTCATGTCTGACAAGCGAATACGTTCGTGCGCGGCTTGCCTGAAAGCGGGATCGATGCCATCGGGCCCCCCAATGACCATCGCCACGTCGTCACTTTCAAGTTGCCAGTTTTGCAAACGGGTCGCAAGCGCCTTGGTGGTCAGCGATGTCCCGCGCTCGTCAAGCACCACAATGCGGCAGCCTTTGGGAATGGCCTCTTCAATGCGTTGGCGTTCAGCGGCATACAGGGTTTCGAGGGATTTGGAGCCCCGAGGCTCGGTTTTGACCGCTTTGAGCTCCAGCTTGAGCTCAAAAGGAAAGCGCTTGGCATACGCGTCCCAAGCGGTTTGCGCCCAATCCGGCACACGCTGGCCGACCGCCACGATCAGCAGCTTCATGCAATCGCTCAGGCTTTACGGGGAGCAGCCTTTTTGGCCGGCGCACGCTTGGCCGCGGGCTTGACAGCTGATTTGGCAGGGGTCTTTTTAGCCGCCTTGGAAGGCGCATTGACCTTGAGCATTTTCAAAGGTGCCTTGACTGCGGGCTTGGCCGCAGTTTGGGTGACTGACTTGGCCGCAGTTTGGGCGGCAGGTTTCACAGCTGTCTTTTTGGCGCTGGGTTTGACAGCCGCCTTTTTGGCGCTGGGGCGACCGGGCATTTGGGCCTTGACGGGCTCTTGATCCGCTCGCCTTGGCGCTTTGCCTGCATGGTTGACTCTGTCCGACTTGGCCGTCCCTGTGTGCGCGGCCGCTTCCATCGGTTTGGGCGCGCCCAGCTTCAAGCGGACCGGCTTATCACCCCAAAGCTCTTCCAGGTTGTAGTAAGAACGGATGGTGGGCTGCATCACATGCACCACCGCGCTGCCGCAATCCACAATGATCCACTCGCCGTTGTCTTCGCCCTCCATGCGGGGCTTGGGAAAACCCGCCTCACGCACTTTGTCACGCACACTCGCCGCCAAGGCTTTGGTCTGGCGGTTCGAGGTGCCCGAGGCCACCACCACACGCTCAAACAAAGAAGAGAGGTGCTCGGTGTCAAACACCTGAATGTCCTGGGCTTTCACATCTTCAAGCGCGTCCACAATGGCGCGTTGGAGTTTGGTGACGTCTTTTTTGGCAGCGGTATCGTTCATCGGGCGGTAGGGTAAAGGTGGTTATCTTGAATGTAGCTTGCAACGGCCTCGCAGACCAGTGCATCGGGGGATTGGCCCGCCGCCACGCGCGAGCGGATGTCGGTGGCGCTGTGCGGCATCAGGGGGAGCACAATGGCACGCACATCCCGATGAGCGGCAGGATCCTTATCCTGCAAACGCGCTTGACTTTGCGTCAATGGTAAATCGGGAGCATCACGCTCGGCAACCCCAATTATAGCCAATCGGTAGATCTCCTCGATCGCATGCCAGGTGTGCAAGGATTGGGCTTGGTCTGCGCCGATCACCAAAAACAATGAGGCCGCTGGATTTTCTTGGGCCAACTCGCGCAAAGTGTCTACCGTGTAAGTCGGGCCCGCGCGGCGGATCTCACGGTCATCGATCTTGGAACGCGGCAGGTCCTGGAACGCCAGACGCACCATGGCCAATCGATGCTGGGCCGCCGTCAAATTGCGGTCCTTATGCCAAGCCTGCCCGGTTGGGACGATCAACAAACAGTCCAGTCCGAGCTGTTCCATGGCGGCTTGTGCCAAGGCGCGGTGGGCCAGATGCGGCGGATCAAAAGCCCCGCCGTACACGCCGATGCGCCTGAGAGAGGCGCCACTGGCTTGGCTCACACCCATTCCCTGGGCACCAGAAAGTGGCTGACCAACTGCGCTTCAGGTGAGCCGGGCAGGGACTGGTGGTTGTAAGACCAACTGACCAAGGGCGGCATGGACAACAAAATCGATTCGGTGCGGCCACCCGACTGCAAACCAAAATGGGTGCCACGGTCCCATACCAGGTTGAACTCCACGTACCGGCCTCGGCGATACAACTGAAAGTCACGCTCTTTCTCGCCGTAAGTCATCTGCTTGCGGCGCTCCACAATCGGCATGTAAGCCTTCAAAAACGCATCGCCCACGCTTTGCAGCATGGCAAAGCTGCGCTGCATGCCGAGTTCAGAGAAGTCGTCAAAAAAAATACCCCCCACTCCGCGCTGCTCCTGACGGTGTTTGTTGCAAAAATACGTATCACACCAGGCCTTGAAGCGGGGGTGCAAATCGGCGCCGAAAGGGGTCAAAGCCGATTTGCAGGTCTGGTGAAAATGCACCGCATCTTCTTCGAAGCCGTAATAGGGCGTCAGGTCCATACCGCCGCCAAACCAGGCCACCGGCGGCAAGCCTTCGGGCTTGGCCACAATCATCCGAACATTCATGTGCACGGTGGGCACATAAGGATTGCGTGGATGAAAGACCAAGGACATGCCCATCGCTTCAAAGGGGGCGCCTGACAACTCAGGTCGATGTGCGGTGGCCGAGGGGGGCAATTTGGAGCCCGTCACATGCGAGAAGCCGCACCCTGCCCTTTCAAACACCGGCCCGCCCTCCATCATCATGGTGATGCCATCGCCTTGCAAGGGCTCATGCGCTGCTTTGCGCCAGGCATCGACCACAAAAGCTGTGTCGTCCACGGTGTTCAGCGCTGAAGTGATGCCTTGTTGCAAACCCGTCAGGTAGCTGCGTGCGTCGGAAATATCAAAATCTTCAGTCAGGGTCATAGGGAGTTGTCCATCAGGATTTGAGGGCCCTGAAGCCGATGTCGCGCCGGTACTGCATGCCGTCGAAATGAACGCTCTGCGTCACCTCATAAGCTTTGTTTTGGGCTTGGCGGACCGAATCGGCCAGCACTGTCACGCACAACACGCGGCCACCGCTGCTCAGGCATTGACCGTCTTGCAACTGGGTGCCGGCATGAAAGACCACCGCCTGTGCCACATCGGCTGGTAAACCAGTGATCACATCGCCTTTGCGGGGCGACGCTGGATAACCGGCGGCGGCCAACACAACGCCCATGGCCACACGGCGATCCCACTCCAGTTCAACCTTGTCCAAGTCACCCGAGGTGGCGGCCAGCAGGACCTCCAGCAAATCGGTCTTCAAGCGCATCATGATGGGCTGGGTTTCGGGGTCACCCATGCGGCAATTGAATTCGAGCGTTTTGAGCTGGCCTTGAGGGTCGATCATCAAGCCTGCGTACAAAAACCCGGTGTAAGGGATGCCGTCTTTTTCCATACCGCGAATCGTCGGCAAAATCACCTCGCGCAGGGCTCTGGCGTGCACTTCAGCGGTCACCACAGGGGCGGGAGAATAAGCGCCCATGCCGCCGGTGTTGGGGCCCTGATCGCCGTCTTGCAAGCGCTTGTGGTCTTGGCTGGTGGCCATGGCGACCACGTTGTTGCCATCGCACAAGACAATAAAGCTGGCTTCTTCGCCCTGCAAAAACTCTTCGATGACCACCCGCGCGCCGCCTGCGTTGTGCGCCACGCCCAAGCTGTTGTCGAGCAACATGAAATCAATGGCCTCATGGGCTTCTTGCGCCGTCATGGCCACCACCACCCCTTTGCCAGCGGCCAGGCCATCGGCTTTCACCACAATCGGCGCCCCTTTCAAGTCCACATAGGCATGGGCTAAAGCGGCATCGGTGAAGGTTTCAAACGCTGCTGTCGGTATCTGGTGCCGCTGCATGAACGCTTTGGAAAAAGATTTGGAGCTCTCCAGTTGCGCGGCCGCTTGGGTGGGGCCAAATATGCGCAGGCCATGGGCGCGAAAATCGTCCACGATGCCCGCCGCCAAAGGGGCTTCGGGACCCACCACCGTCAGTTCAATGCGGTTGTCCATCACCCATTGGCGCAAGGCCGCAATGTCGGTGATCGGCACATTGATCAGATGTTTGTCAAGCGCCGTGCCCCCATTGCCGGGGGCGACAAAGACCTGCTTCACACGTTGCGACTGCGACAATTTCCACGCCAATGCGTGCTCGCGGCCACCGCCGCCTACAACCAATACCTTCATGACCATGGCCCTTATTCCGAAATTTCTGCGCTGTGAAAGACGTTTTGCACATCGTCCAAATCTTCCAGCACGTCCAGCAGTTTTTGCATGCGTGCAGCGTCCTCCCCGCTCAAAGCTATGGCGTTTTCTGCCCGCATGGTGACCTCCGCCATGTCGGGCACCAAGCCCGCCCCTTCCAGGGCGTTTTTCACCGCTTCAAAATCAAGCGGTGAGGTCAACACTTCGATGGCGCCGTCCTCATCCGTGATCACGTCTTGAGCGCCCGCCTCCAAAGCCACATCCATGACTTTGTCTTCGTTGGTGCCCGGCGCAAAAATCAACTGTCCACAGTTTTTAAACTGAAAAGCCACGGAACCCTCGGTGCCCAAGTTGCCCCCGTATTTGCTGAAAGCATGACGCACTTCGGCCACGGTGCGAACATGGTTGTCGGTCATGGTGTCCACGATCACCGCTGCGCCGCCGATGCCATAGCCTTCGTAGCGAATTTCTTCGTAGCTCACGCCTTCGAGGTTGCCGGTGGCTTTGTCGACGTTGCGCTTGATGGTGTCGGCTGGCATGTTGGCCGCTTTGGCCTTTTCGATGGCCAGACGCAAACGGGGGTTGGCAGAGACATCACCCCCGCCGGTGCGGGCAGCCACCATGATTTCGCGCACCACCCGGGTCCAGATGCGTTGGCGTTTTTCGTCCTGCCGCCCCTTGCGGTGCTGAATATTTGCCCATTTACTGTGGCCTGCCATCGTACTGTCCTTGTTTTCTTGATTTAATCGACACCAGAGATTTTACTTTTACCGCCAAGGAAGCTTTGACCCATGCCTGAATCCATGTTGATCGCCCGCAACGCGCACACCGAAAGCGTCTTGCTGGCCCGTCTGGCCAACCGTCACGGCCTGATCACCGGCGCCACCGGCACCGGCAAAACCGTGACCTTGCAAAAACTGGCCGAAGGTTTCTCTGCCATGGGCGTGCCGGTGTTCATGGCCGACGTCAAAGGCGACCTGACCGGCATCAGCCAAACCGGGCACATCAGCGGCAAACTGGCCGAGTCCTTGGCCAGCCGGGGCATCACGCCCCCTGCGCCAACCGCCTGCCCGACCACCTTGTGGGATGTGTTTGGCGAGCAAGGCCATCCGGTACGGGCCACCATCAGCGACATGGGGCCCCTGCTGCTGACGCGGATGCTCAACCTGAACGACACCCAGTCCGGCGTGTTGAGTTTGGTCTTCAAAATCGCCGATGACAACGGTTTATTGCTGCTGGACATGAAAGACCTGCGCAGCATGTTGAGCCATGTGGGCGAGCATGCCAAAGCCTTCACCACCGACTACGGCAACATCAGCGCAGCCAGCATTGGCGCCATCCAGCGCGGCTTGCTGCAAATTGAGCAGCAAGGCGGCGACCAGTTCTGCGGCGAGCCGATGCTCAACATCCAGGACTTCATGCAGACGGTGGACAACCAAGGCGTGATCAACATCCTGGCCGCCGACAAGCTGCTGGGTTCTCCCCGCTTGTACGCCACCTTTTTGCTGTGGATGCTGTCGGAGTTGTTTGAGCAATTGCCCGAAATTGGCGACCCGGACAAACCGAAATTGGTGTTCTTTTTTGATGAAGCCCACCTGCTCTTCAACGAAGCGCCCAAAGCCCTGGTCGACCGGATTGAGCTGGTGGTGCGCCTGGTGCGCTCCAAAGGTGTGGGTGTTTATTTTGTGACGCAAAACCCGCTGGACATCCCCGACAACGTGCTGGGGCAACTCGGCAACCGGGTGCAGCACGCCCTGCGCGCCTTCACGCCGCGCGACCAAAAAGCCGTCAAAGCCACCGCCCAAACCATGCGCCCCAAAGCAGGCCTGGACATCGAAGCGGCCATCACCGAGTTGGCCGTGGGCGAGGCCTTGATCAGCTTTTTGGACGACAAAGGCCGCCCCACCGAAACCGAACGCGTCTTTGTGGTGCCCCCGGGCAGCCAGATTGGCCCGATCACACCCGAGCAACGCAAAGCCCTGCGCGACAACTCGCTGGTGGCCGGGGTGTACGAGCACATGCTGGACCGCGAATCGGCCTATGAAGTCCTCAAAGCCAAAGGGGCCAGCCTGAGCCAGGCTGCTGCATCGGCCGCGGGCATAACCACCTCACCGGGCACAGCAGCCCCTGGCACATCAGGGGCCACAGATGGCGGCGGTTTGATGGGCAGCATGTCCACCCTGCTGTTTGGCACCGACGGCCCGCGTGGTGGCCACCGCGACGGCATTGCCCAATTGGTCGTGAAAAGCGCGGTGCGCACCGTGGGCTCGTCGATTGGCCGCGAGATTGTGCGCGGGGTGCTGGGCTCACTTTTGGGGGGTGGAGGCAAAAGACGCTAAGCCTTTTGAGAGATGACAAAAAACCGCCCATCATTTCTGAGTGGGCGGTGGTTCATTTCAAGGGCTTCAAGCCTCTGCCGGCTCTGACTTGGCCGATCGGCCCTCTTTTTTGGGCAGCGGCGTGATGTCGAGCAGCACTTCGTCCTTGTCGTCGATGTCTACTTCCAAGCGGCCGCCATCGATCAAGCGGCCAAACAACAGCTCGTCGGCCAAGGCTTTGCGAATGGTGTCCTGGATCAAGCGCTGCATGGGGCGTGCGCCCATGAGCGGATCGAAACCCTTCTTGGCCAGGAACTTGCGCAGTTTGTCGCTGAAGGTGACGTCCACTTTCTTCTCAGCCAACTGGGTTTCCAGTTGCAGCAAAAACTTGTCGACCACCCGCATGATCACGTTTTCGTCGAGCGCTTTGAAGCTGACCATCGAGTCCAGACGGTTGCGGAACTCGGGGGTGAACAGGCGCTTGATGTCGGCCATCTCGTCGCCCGCCTGACGGGGGTTGGTAAAGCCGATGGTGGCTTTGTTCATGGTCTCGGCACCCGCGTTGGTGGTCATGATGATGATCACGTTGCGGAAATCGGCCTTGCGCCCGTTGTTGTCGGTCAGGGTGCCGTGGTCCATGACCTGCAGCAACACGTTGAAGATGTCCGGGTGGGCTTTTTCAATCTCGTCGAGCAGCAGCACGCAATGCGGTTTTTTGGTGACCGCTTCGGTCAATAAACCGCCTTGGTCAAAGCCCACATAGCCCGGAGGTGCACCGATCAGGCGGCTGACCGCATGGCGCTCCATGTACTCCGACATGTCAAAGCGAATCAGCTCAATGCCCAAAATGTAAGCCAGTTGCTTGGCCGCTTCGGTCTTGCCCACACCGGTAGGGCCCGAGAACAAGAAGGAACCGATCGGTTTGTCTGTTTTGCCCAAACCGGAGCGGGCCATTTTGACGGCCGAAGCCAGCACCTCCAGCGCTTTGTCTTGACCGAAGACCACGCTCTTCAAGTCGCGCTCGATGGTTTGCAGTTTGCTGCGGTCGTCGTTCGACACATTGGCCGGCGGAATGCGGGCAATCTTGGCCACGATGTCTTCGATCTCGGCCTTGCCAATCGTCTTTTTACGCTTGGAGGCGACCATGATGCGCTGCGCAGCACCTGCTTCATCGATCACGTCAATCGCCTTGTCGGGCAGGTGGCGGTCGTTGATGAACTTGGCCGACAACTCGGCCGCAGCCTGCAAGGCGGCCAAGGCGTATTTGACGTTGTGGTGCTCCTCAAAACGGGACTTCAGACCCTTGAGGATGTCGATGGTCTCTGACACGGTAGGCTCGACCACGTCCACTTTCTGAAAGCGCCGGCTCAAAGCAGCGTCTTTTTCAAAGATACCGCGGTACTCGGTGAAGGTGGTCGCGCCGATGCACTTGAGCTGGCCGCTGGACAGGGCTGGCTTGAGCAGGTTGGACGCATCGAGGGTGCCGCCGGAAGCTGCGCCAGCGCCGATCAGGGTGTGAATTTCGTCAATGAACAAAATGCCATTGGGCTTGTCTTTGAGGGCTTTGAGCACACCTTTGAGGCGTTGCTCAAAATCGCCGCGGTACTTGGTGCCCGCCAACAAGGCGCCCATGTCCAGCGAGTAGACATTGGCTTCGGCCAAAATTTCAGGCACGGTGCCTTGGGTGATACGCCAAGCCAGACCTTCGGCAATGGCGGTTTTGCCCACGCCCGCCTCGCCCACCAACAGCGGGTTGTTTTTGCGGCGGCGGCACAAAATCTGAATCGTGCGCTCGACTTCATATTCACGGCCGATCAGCGGGTCGATCTTGCCGTCTTTCGCAGCTTGGTTCAGGTTCTGGGTGTACTGCTCCAAGGGCGACGCTTTTTCGTTGCGCTCGCCCCCGCCCTGCTCCTCGGCTTCGGGGCTGGCTGGCGTGTCCGATTTCGCGGCCTCGGGCGGGTCGCTCTTGCGGATGCCGTGGGCAATGAAATTCACCACATCCAAGCGGGTGATGCCTTGCTGATGGAGGTAATACACCGCATGCGAATCTTTTTCGCCAAAAATGGCGACCAAGACGTTGGCGCCGGTGACTTCTTTTTTGCCGTTGCCTGTGGACTGCACATGCATGATGGCGCGCTGGATCACCCGCTGGAAACCCAATGTAGGCTGAGTGTCCACCTCTTCAGCGCCAGCGACTTGGGGGGTGTTGTCTTTGATGAAACCGGCCAGCGACTTGCGCAGGTCGTCAATGTTCGCTGAGCAGGCGCGCAGCACCTCGGCCGCGCTGGGGTTGTCCAACAGGGCGAGCAACAAATGCTCCACCGTGATGAACTCGTGGCGCTGCTGACGTGCTTCAACGAAGGCCATGTGCAAACTGACTTCAAGTTCTTGGGCAATCATGTGATTTCCTTATGCCTTCTCTAGGGGGGTATGGGGATTACTTGGGGGCAGTACCGGTTTATTCAACGGGTTCTGACACGCATTGCAAGGGATGACCGTTTTGTTTGGCTGCATCCAAGACCTGGTCCACCTTGGTGGCGGCCACATCTCTGGAGTAAACGCCGCAAACTGCTTTGCCATCCAAGTGAATTTTGAGCATGATTTGGGTGGCCGATTCCCGGTCTTTGCTGAAATACTCTTGGATCACCACGACCACGAATTCCATGGGGGTGAAGTCGTCGTTCAGCATCAGCACTTGGTACATCTGGGGCGGCTTGACCTTCTCGGCGATCCGGTCCAACACCAAGGCATCGCCGCCGTCCGTTGAACGGTTGGGCTGGGGTGTGATTGCAGGGGAAACAGGTTTTCGGGTTGCCATGATTTTCATTCTATCGACCCTCACGCCCATTCTGGGCCTCCAAAGTCAATGACCTTGCCGAAAAGTGCAACAAATTTCACACACGGCATGGGTTTTGTTACTTTGGCCTAGGAAAAGTGCGAATTGACAAATTAACACGGAGCGAAACACACTTCATCTACAAAAAAAATTGGAGACACGCATGGCCTGTGGCACAGTCAAATGGTTCAACGACGCCAAAGGGTTTGGCTTCATCACGCCGGATGGCGGGGGCGAGGACGTTTTTGCCCACTTTTCAGCGATCACCATGGAAGGCTACAAAAGCCTGAAAGAAGGTGCGCGGGTCGCATTTGAGACGACCCACGGCCCCAAAGGCTTGACGGCCGTGAACATACAAGCCGAAACGCCGGGTACAGCCGATCACGTCTGATCGGCCATGCCCAACGGATCATCTCTGGCTATACACTCCAGACTTGCTCTTTATGGGATGGATCGTTCATGTTTTCAATGGCTTTTGGGCTGCGCACGAGCAGCCTGTCAATCGCTCTTTTGCTCGCCCTGCTGCCTGGTTTGAGCAACGCGCAAGGACAGGCCCAAACACAATTGCAACGCATGACCTTAGGCGCGGGCATGCATTTGATCGACACCCAGTTGGCCTTGACGCCGGAGCAAAGGCAGATCGGTCTCATGTGGCGCAAAGATTTGCCTGTCCATGAAGGCATGCTCTTTGTGTTTGAACAAGCTTCTGTGCAATGCTTTTGGATGCGCAATACCCTCACCGCTTTGACGGCAGCCTTTGTAGCGGATGACGGCACGATTGTGAACTTGGCTGACATGAAGCCACAATCCGACGATTCCCATTGCTCCACCAAGCCTGTGCGTTTTGTGTTGGAGATGAATCAGGGTTGGTTCAAAAAACGCGGCATTGCCGCCGGATTCAAACTCACGGGTCCAGCGTTCAAACCTTGACCCCCCGGGGCAAGGTGTTAAACGCCCCAGACCACATCGGCTTGCGCTGACAGGCTTTTGCGCAACATGTCCAGCAGCGGTTGCGCACGGCGCTTGAGACTGATGGTTTCGAGGTCGCGGGAAGAGGTGCTCGCCTGAATTGCATCGGCCTCTTTCTGCGCCCTTGGGGCATCGGCCAACTGAACTTCTTCGGAAGCAATCGCCGACTCCAGTGCCTGGATGGCTTGTGGCAACTGGGCTGCAGTCAAGATGCCCTTGCTCGCATCATCTTGGCGAATGATCCTCAAAAGCCGCTGGCCATCAGGCCCTAACATGATCAGGTCGCTGGTGGCTTTGGATTTGAATTTGTACAGCATGGCGAAACCTTGGCGTGGATGAATTCAGGCCTGAGGATACGCCTGAATTCAAGCCTGCACCCGTCAGAACGCCAGGGTTTGGCCTTCAGTCATCGGAATCACCTTGGTGGCACTGCCCTTCATCGCCGCTTCAAACTCAGCCAAAGTCCCTTTGGTCAAGGGGTTGGAGTTGTAGTGCATCGGAATGACTTGCTTGGCCGGGATCCAGTTTTTCATGGCATAAGCAGCATCTTCCGGGTCCATGGTGAAGTTGCCACCGATGGGGATCAACACCAAATCGGGCTTGTAGCGGTCAAAAATGAATTTCATGTCGCCAAACAAGCCGGTATCGCCCATGTGCCAGATTTTGAAACCGTTTTCCAACTCCACGATGTAGCCCATGGCTTCGCCAGCGGGATGCGACTCGGGCTTGCCCGTGGCGGGATTGTTGAAGACGATCAAGGATGAATGCTCCGCAGCAACCGCTGTGACCTTGATGCCAGGCAGGGGCTTGACGTTGCCGGTTTTATTGAAGCGATGCCCCAAATTGGCCGGAATCAAGCCCAAAGTGATGAGCGGCGTGACCATGTCGGCAGGGCCATACAGCAGGGTGTTGTTCAGTTTGGCCAGTGCGGGGGCATCGCCCAAATGGTCGACGTGACCGTGGGTCACGAGCAAAAGGTCCACCTTGCCCAAAGCAGACAAGTCGGCTTTGATGGCCGCAGGCGTTTTGGGGCCACCGGTCAGCCAGGGGTCAATGACGATGTGTCGACCGCCGGGTGACTTGATGCGAAAACCGGCTTGACCCAGCCACAGAAGTTCGGTTTGACCTGCGGTCACTGGGGTTTTGTCTTGTTGGGCATGCACTGCGGTTGTCATGCCCAGCAGCGCTGTGGAGGCCATCAAAAGGCTGGCAGCGTATTTAATTAGTTTCAACGTCATGGCGCTTTCCTTCAATCGGGCACCCACTATAGAACGAATGGGTGGAGGGATGCTAGGTGACAAGAGAAAAAATCACATCAGGGTTTCTCTTTAGACAAGGCACCATGAAAGCGGTCTTTTTCTGTGCAAAAGCCTGCCAAACTAGGCCCCCTGTGAACCAAGGAGTTGCCATGCGCTGCCTTCGCCTGAAACACGGCTGTCTGGCCCTGTGTTGGTGCCTGACTTTCCAACTGTCCATTGCTCAAAACATGACGACCCTGTCCCCACAATTTGCCCCTACAGGCGTGCTGCGAGCGTCCATCAACATGGGCAACCCGATCCTGGCCCAAAAAAACCCGGCCTCAGGTCAGCCAGAAGGTGTTTCGGTGGATCTGGCAACAGAGCTGGCGCGCCGATTGGGCTTGGGCTTGGCGTTGGTGGTTTTCGATGCCGCCGGCAAGTCGGTGCAAGCGGTGACCCATGGCCAAGCCGATGTGGGGTTTTTTGCGGTGGACCCGGTTCGCGGTCAAGGCATTGCCTTCACAGCCCCCTATGTGTTGATTGAGGGCAGTTATTTGGTTGCAAGGGACTCGCCCATTCAAAAGAACGAAGATGTGGACCGCGCAGGTATTCGGATTGCGGTTGGCAAAGGCAGTGCTTACGACTTGTACCTGAGCCGTGAAATCCAACAGGCGCAATTGCACCGCGCACCCACCTCCCCCACCACGGTGGATTTGTTCTTGAATGAAAAACTGGAAGTCGCTGCAGGCGTCAAACAGCAACTCGAATTTGATGCCGCACGATTGCCCAATCTGCGTTTGCTGCCCGGGCGTTTCATGGTGATTGAGCAGGCCATGGGCCTGCCGAAAGACAGATCACCCCAAGCGCAGCTTTATTTGCGCCAGTTTGTAGAAGAGATGAAAGCCACTGGCTTTGTGGCCGCGTCACTCCAAAAACACAAGATTGAAGGTGCTTCCATTGCACCGGCTTTGCCCCCCTCATCAACCCAAGCCAACCCTTGAACACATGACTTCCCCGACACGACTCCTTTTGGCGGGCGTCATGGGCTGGCCCGTGATGCATTCACGCTCGCCGATGATCCACAACTACTGGTTCACACAACAAGGCTTGCAAGGCACATACTTGCCCCTGGCGGTAGCGCCCGGCAAGCTGGAAGCAGCGCTGCGCGCCCTTCAACCCTTGGGATTTTCTGGCTGTAACCTGACCATTCCGCACAAGCAAGAGGCCATGGCGATCGTGGACGAGATCGACGACACGGCCCGCAAAATTGGCGCCATCAGTTGCGTGGTGGCGCATCCGGATGGCCGTTTGGTGGGCAGCAACAACGATGCGCCGGGCTTTATTCGCAACCTGCAGCAAAGCGATCCCACCTGGCGCGCCGATGCGGGCCCGGTGCTGGTGTTGGGCGCGGGCGGTGCATGCCGCGCGGTGTGCTACGGCTTGATTCAGGCTGGCGCCACAGAAATTCGCTTGGTGAACCGCCACCTGGAGCGTGCACAAACCTTGGCCGCAGACATTGGCGGGCCGATCACGGTGTACCCCTGGGATCTGCGCAACGACCTGATGGCCGGTGCGGCCATGGTGGTCAACACCACCAGCCAAGGCATGGTGGGCCAAACCGCCCTGGAGGTGGACTTGTCGCTGCTGCCTTTGTCAGCCTGGGTGACGGATGTGGTCTACATCCCGCTGGAAACACCGTTTCTGGCCATGGCCCGACTGCGCGGCAACCGCACACTCAATGGGCTGGGCATGCTGCTGCACCAAGGCCCGCTGGGCTGGAAGGCTTGGTTCGGCATCGAGCCGACCGTGACCGATGAACTTCGCTCGCTGGTCGAGCAAAGTATCTTGGCTTAAATCGGCAATCCCGCCTTGGCACTGAAGTGGTCCCAGGCGCGTTTGAACAAGGCATCGTTCCAAAGCTTTTCTCGGCACATGGCGATTTCGTGCTCTGAGAATAGGTAAGGCTGGCCAATTTGCATCGCCATGTACTGGCGGTAAGCGTTCTCTTCCATGTAATTGGCCAGCACGAAGGCTTCCACCATGTTTTTGCCCACGGTGACCGCGCCGTGCGACTTCATCATCGCCGCCGGTCGGTCGCCCAATGTGGCGGCCAAGCGGTCGGCCATGGGCTTGTTGTTGATGGAGTTGGGCGAGTCGAGCAGCGGCATGGGGTAGACCAAAGAGCCCTGGCCGTACACCGGCAGATAGGCTTGTCCCGCCATGCTCAAAAAGGTCGACCACTTGGGGTGCGCATGTACCACCGCCTGAACATCGGGGCGGACGCGGTAAATACCGGCATGCAAATGAAATTCCAATGGCGGCTTGCCCTGACCTTCAATGACATGGCCCTCCATGTCAATGGTGCAAATGTCATCGACTGTGAGTTGTGAGCGTTGGCAAGAGCCGATGTTGATCAGCATGTGCTCGCCCACCCGAATGCTGGCGTGGCCGTTGTAGTCAATGATGTCCGAGTTTTCGAGCATGCGAATGCAGTGGACCAACTGCTGTTTGAGGGCGTGTGTATCTGACATGCAGCGCTCCTTAAATCACAACCTTGGTCATCATGCCTTGCGGAAAAATCTCTTCCGGCTTGAACTCGCGGTGCGCAATCCCCTGCTGGAAGGTGTACTTGGCCATCAACTCCCAAGTGGCGCGATTCTCCTCGATGCCGTAAGGGAAGGTATCGCCGTTTTCCATTTTGTCGCGCATCTTGCGGGCATAGGTCGTCAGCCATGGCACCGGGTAACGTGAAACCGCTGGGTCCATGATCCGCTCGATGCTGCGGCGCTTGGACTCTTGAAACGCATTGAACATGTTGCGCGCCACCCAAGGGTGCGCCTCAAGAATGCTTTTCTTCATGGCAATGATGTGCATGATCGGCCAGACTTTGGTGCGGTCGTAGTACTCGTCTTCCATGTCCAGAAAGTCGGGGAACAAGCGCACCACGTCTGGATGGCCTTCCAAAAAGCAAGTGGGCGGTCGGGCAATGATGGCGCAGTCGATCTCGCCCGAGGCCAGCATTTCGCTCAATGATTTGTCGGCCACGCGGGTGAGCTTCAAGCCCTCGGGCAAGGACAACTCCACTTTTTCTTCGCGGCCAGGTGCATTGGCACCGGCTTGGTACCAGTGCACATCGGTCAGCTTCACGCCCATGTCGTTGTGCATCCAGCCGCGCATGTACACCGCAGCAGAATGGGCCCACTCCGGAGAACCGACTTTTTTGCCGATCAGGTCTTGCACCGACTTGATGCCGCTTTTTTTGTTCACATAAAAAGAGCTGAACCGAAACAAACGCGAACAAATCACCGGCAAACCGATGATGTCGCTGTCGGCTCGGGTGACTTGGGTGGTGAACTTGGCGAACGACAGCTCGGACAGGTCAAATTCGCGGTTGGCCGTGAAGCGGGCAAAACATTCGTGGTGACCCAGGTTCAGCCAATTGAGGTCAATGCCTTCGGCCTGGACCACACCGGATCGAAAGTCACGGAAATGATCGTAGTCTGTGGTCGCAATGGTCAGGGGAAGTTGTGACATGCAGGGCTTTCATGAGCGTTCAATATTGGCACAGTTTAGTGTGGGAAAGTGCCCTGAAATTCGAGATGCGGGGAGAAATATTCACGCGGCATCAAGCCCCGTAGGCCAGGCCCGAAGCGACACCGCCAAACAGATCGCCACTGACCAATTGCACGCCCGGAAAAGCCAGACGCAAAGCGGCCTGAAAAGGCTGTAGCGCCGAAGAGCCTCCGGTCATGTAGACCGCATCAATCTGCGACGGCTTGAGCCCCGCCAATTGCACACAGGACTGCCCGCAGGCAACCACGTCCTGAAAAAGGGCTTGCAAATGCGCCGCCACGGTCTGGGCCGACATGGTGGCCACCAATTGCGCTTGCACCAAGGACAAATCCATCACCTGCGGTTGGTCACTGCCAGAGCAACCGATCTTGGCCTGCTCGACACTGTGTGCCAGTCCGTGGCCCAATTTTTGGCGCAACACGGTCAGCAAGCGCTCATGCAGTTGCGCATCTTTGTAATTGGTCCGCAGGGCTTGGGCATCACGCACCGCCTTGGGGCTTTGCTGCCAATGGATCAAGTGCCAAGTGCTCAGGTCAATGAAAGCACCACTGGGCACTTCGCGCCCGTCCGGGCCCATGTGCTTGTATCCCAGCAGTGGCATCAGATGCGCCAGGCTCAGCTGTTTGTCATAGTCGGTGCCGCCAATGTGCACGCCTGTTGTCGCCAAAATGTCGGACTTGCGATCGGCTTTGGCCAAGCGGTCGGGGCCCAAACGAACGACGGTAAAGTCGGATGTGCCGCCGCCAATGTCCACCACCAAGGCGAGGGTTTCTGTGTCCAAACGCCGCTCGAAGTCCAATGCGGCCGCAATGGGTTCGAGTTGAAAGCGGATGTCTTCAAAGCCCAAACGACTGGCCGCTTGCAGCAGCATCTGCTCGGCTTGTTTGTCCCGCTCCAGGTCGTCATCCACAAAGTGAACCGGACGGCCCAGCACCAATTTGCGCGGCAGGCCGCCCAACTGTGCAGCTGTGCGCGCCATCAACTCGGCCAAAAACAGGCCGATGATGTCCTGAAAACTGACCAATTGGTGGTTGATGGCCGTTTTTTCCATCAACAAAGGGCTGCCCAGCAAGCTCTTGAGAGAGCGCATCAAGCGGCCGTCGTGTCCGGCCAAATACATGGCCAACGCATCGCGACCGAAATGGGTGCGCGCCGTTTCAGCGTCAAAAAAAAGCGCTGTGGGCAGGGTCGTGGCCTGGCCTTCCAGGGCGATCAATTGCGATGCCTGGCCGCCATGCGCCCACGAAACGGCCGAGTTGGATGTGCCGAAATCAATACCCAGCGTGCCAGGAACAATGCTTGCCATAGGGAACCAAAAAAAGCTGCAGACACTTGACCAGAGCCCCGTGCCACGGGAAAGGCCGCGGCCAAACTGCTGACACAAGAAGCGTCGGATTTTGGCACAGTCCGCCGCCAACGGACGCCCGGCCCCTTGCTATACTGATTTTCAGATGCCGAAATCCGGCCATCTGCCTTGCTGCGCCCTGTTGGGGCCCGAGCGTCTGCGTTCCTCGAACCCTTGAATGAAAGCTTTTGCATGCTTGCAAGAAATCTGCTTCAGCGCGCCATTGCGCCAATTGCCTTCATGGCCCAACTCGGGTTCACAGCTTGCTTGGCCAGTTTGCTCTGCGCCTGCCCTGCGAGCAACACCAACTCTGCGCCTGCCGGGGCCTTGGCACCCGCAGCGCTGGGGGCCAGCAGCACGGTAGCGCCGCCGCCCGAAGTCGGCGTGGTCACCACCGCCTTGACAAGCACTGCATTGCGCACCGAATTGCCCGGTCGCACCGAGGCTTATCGCATTGCCCAGGTCCGTGCGCGTGTGGCGGGCATTGTGCAAAAAATCAACTTTGCCGAAGGCAGTGATGTCAAGGCAGATCAAGCACTGTTCCAAGTCGACGACGCGCCCTACAAAGCCGCTCTGCAAAGCACCCAAGCCAGTTTGGCCAAGGCCGAGGCCAACCTCACCCCAGCGCAATCTCTGGCAGAACGCTACAAGCCATTGATCGAAGCCAATGCCATCAGCCAACAAGATTATGTGGGTGCGCTGGCCGCTTTCAAGCAAGCGCAAGCGGATGTGGCCGTGGCCAAAGCCAACCTGGAGACTGCGCAACTGAATGTCAACTATGCCGCCGTGCGATCGCCGATCGCCGGTCGCGTGGGTCGCGCCTTGGTCACCGAAGGGGCCTTGGTCGGCCAGGGCGAGCTCACACCCTTGGCCGTGGTGCAGCAAGTTGACCCGATCTATGTGAACTTCACCCAATCGGCCAACGAAGTGCTGCGTTTGCGCCGTTCGCTGGCCAGCGGCAAGTTGCAAAGCACCCCATCAGAGCAAGCGTCCAAAGTGACTTTGTTGCTCGAGGACGGCACCGCTTTCCTGCACACCGGTCGTTTGATATTTTCGGATCTCACCGTGGACGCGGGCACAGGGCAGGTCACCCTGCGGGCGAAATTTCCCAATCCCAAAGCTTTGTTGCTGCCAGGCATGTTTGTGCGGGTTCAAACGCAACAAGCCACCGCAGCCCAAGCCATCTTGCTGCCGCAACAAGCGGTCATGCGATCTGGTGACAGCGACACCGTCAAGGTGGTTGCAAGCGATGGCAAGGTCGCCACCCGCAGCGTCAAAGTCAGTGGCAGCCAAGAGGGTCAATGGGTTGTTTTGGAGGGATTGAAAGCTGGCGAAATGGTGGTGGCCGAGGGCTTTCAAAAAATGAAAGGCGATGCGCCGGTCAAACCGGTTGCATGGAAACCCATGCCCGCCATGCAGTTGCCAACGGCTCGTCCTTGAGGTTGCGCAATGGCACTTTTTTTCATTGACCGTCCCATTTTTGCATGGGTGATTGCACTGTTCATATTGGCTGTGGGCGGTGTTGCCATCACCCAATTGCCAATCGCGCAATACCCCTCGGTGGCACCCCCAGCCATCATTGTTTCTGCGGCTTACCCGGGCGCTTCAGCGCAAACTTTTGAAAACAGCGTGTTGTCCGTCATTGAACGCGAAATGAACGGCTCGCCCGGCTTGTTGTACATGGAGTCGGTGGCGCAAGCCGACGGCACAGGCTCCATCACCTTGAGCTTTGAAACAGGCACCAGCCCCGACTTGGCACAGGTGGATGTTCAAAACCGGCTCAGCCGCGCATCCCCGCGCCTGCCGCAAGCGGTGACCCAACAAGGGGTTCGTGTCGATAAATCGCGCTCCAATTTTTTGCTCTTCACCATTTTGTCGTCCACCAATCCCGACATCGATCCTGTGGCCCTGGGTGACTACGCTGCTCGCAATATATTGCCTGAAATTCAACGCGTCCCCGGCGTGGGACAAGCGCAATTATTTGGCACCGAGCGGGCCATGCGCATCTGGATCGATCCGGCCAAATTGGTGAGTTATCGATTGGCGGCCAGTGATGTGTCGGCCGCCATCGCAGCCCAAAACGCCCAAGTCGCCTCCGGCACCATCGGCGACTTGCCCAACTTGCCAGGGCAATCCATCTTTGCAACGGTGGTGGTCAAAGGGCAAATGTCCACGGCCACGGAGTTTGGCAACGTGGTGCTGCGCGCCAATCCCGACGGCTCCTCGGTGCGGCTGAAAGATGTCGCTCGCATTGAATTGGGCGCGCAAAGCTACAGCCCGCAAACCCGCTTGAACGGCAACCCCTCCAGCGGCATTGGCGTGCAACTCTCGCCCACCGGCAATGCGTTGGCCACGGCCAAAGCCATTCGCAAAAGACTCGACGAATTAAGCCCTTATTTCCCGCCCGGTGTGCAAGTCACCATTCCTTACGACAGTTCCAAGTTTGTCGAGATTTCCATCAAGCAAGTGGTAGAGACTTTGCTCGAAGCTGTGGTGTTGGTGTTCTTGGTGATGTTTTTGTTTTTACAAAATATCCGCTACACCCTCATTCCTACTTTGGTCGTGCCGATCACCTTGATGGGCACCTTGGCTGGCTTGTTTGTGTTGGGTTACTCGATCAACGTACTGACCATGTTTGCCATGGTGCTGGTGATTGGCATTGTGGTGGACGACGCGATTGTGGTGGTTGAAAACGTCGAGCGCATCATGAACGAAGAAGGCCTGCCGCCGCTGGCCGCGACACGCAAAGCCATGGGACAAATTTCAGGGGCGATCATCGGCGTGACCGTGGTGCTGGTGTCGGTGTTTGTGCCACTGGCATTTTTCAAGGGCTCAATTGGCAATATTTACCGCCAATTTTCAGCGGTGATGGTGATCTCGATTTTGCTTTCGGCCTTCATGGCGCTGTCGTTCACACCTGCGCTGTGCGCCACCTTGCTCCAACCTGTTCGGGCCGGGCATGGCCCTGCGCAAGCAGGCTTTTTAGGGTGGTTCAATCGCGGCTTTGCCCGCACCACGCAAACCTACGAAGGCTGGGTCGCGCGGCTGATTCGAAAGTCAGGCCGCATGCTGGTCTTTTATGCCGTCATCATGGGCGTGGTGGTGATTTTGTTCAACCGCCTGCCCACATCGTTTTTGCCCAACGAGGACCAAGGCAACATTCTGGTCAACGTTCAATTGCCACCGGGTGCCACCGTCAACCGGACCCAAGCGGTCATGGACGCGGTCGAGTCCTACATGCTCCAACAAGACGAAGTCGAAAGCATGGTCAGCGTGCTGGGCTTTAGTTTTGCGGGAACCGGCCAAAATGCGGCCTTGGGCTTTATCACCCTCAAGAGCTGGGACCAGCGTGGCGGTTTGGCGCATTCGGCGCAAGCATTGGCTGGCCGCGCCTTTGGGGGATTGATGGGCATCAAGGATGCATTCATTTTTCCGGTCAGCCCGCCGCCAATTCCAGAACTTGGACGGGCCAATGGATTTGCCTTCCGACTGCAAGACCGAGGCGGCTTGGGACACGACGCTTTGCTGGCCGCTCGCAATCAGATGCTGGGCATGGCGTCCAAAAGCCCTGTGCTGAAAGGCATGCGGCCTGACGGCCTTGAAGATGCATCGCAACTGCAGCTGCACATTGACCGCGACAAAGCCAGCGCTTTGGGTGTGAGCTTTCCTGCCATCAACAGCGCACTGTCAACTTCGCTGGGGTCAGCCTACGTCAACGACTTTCCGAATGCAGGCCGCCTGCAACGGGTGGTGGTGCAAGCCGATGCCAACACCCGCATGCAGCCTGAAGACCTGCTCAAAATCAACGCACTGAATGCGCAGGGCCAAGTTGTTCCACTCTCGGCTTTTGCGACCACGCAATGGATCACCGGCGCCATGCAAACCGTGCGTTACAACGGTTACCCCACCATGCGCATTGCTGGCGAGCCGGCGGCGGGGCAAAGCACCGGCGCTGCAATCGCCGAAATGGAACGCCTGGCACGCCAATTGCCACCGGGCTTTGCATTCGAATGGACCGGACAGTCTTATGAAGAAAAACTGTCGGGCTCTACCGCTTTGATCTTGTTTGCTTTTTCTTTGTTGGCCGTGTTCTTGTGCTTGGCCGCCTTGTATGAAAGCTGGACGATCCCGTTTTCCGTCATTTTGGTGGTCCCCTTGGGCGTGTTGGGCGTGACGCTGGCCACCACATTGCGCGGCCTGGAAAACGATATTTACTTCAAGGTCGGTTTGATCACGATCATCGGTTTATCGGCCAAAAACGCTGTTTTGATCATTGAGTTCGCCAAAGACTTGCAGGCCCAAGGCAAAGACCTGGTCAGCGCGGTGCTGGAAGCCGTCCATCTGCGATTCAGGCCGATATTGATGACCTCGTTGGCCTTCATATTGGGCGTTCTGCCCTTGGTGGTGGCCAGCGGGGCGGGCTCTGCAAGCCAACGCGCCATTGGCACAGGGGTGATGGGCGGGATGATTTCGGCAACCACCTTGTCGGTGTTTTTTGTCCCCGTCTTTTTTGTGGTGGTCCGGCGAATATTCAAAAGCGGTGAGCGGCAAAGAATAATGCCGCCCCCCACCCAAGCGGATGCGACCTCCACCCAGTCAGGGGAGTCTGTATGAATCACACTTTACCTGGCGCCAAGCTGAGCCGCCTGCGCGCAGCCTGTCTTGTCCTGAGCAGCCTGTGCCTGACGGCCTGCGTCAATCTGACGCCCGATGACACACGAGCCGCCCTCCCCGTTGCCCCGCAATTTGAAGCCAACCGCTTGACGCAAACGGCCGCCCCCAGCACCTGGCCCCATTGGCCTGCGGCGGCATTTTTTGCCGATCCCCGCTTGAAGTCGCTGCTGGCAATTGCTTTGCAAAACAACCGCGATCTGCGGCTTGCAGCATTGAACATTGAACTGGCGCAAGCACAGCTCGGTGTGCGGCAAGCAGACTTGTTGCCAACGGTGAATGTCGGCTTGTCCGGCGCTCGGCTCACGACCGCGGCAGGCGGTATCAGCAGCACTTACACCACCGGCTTGTCGGTGGCCGCCTATGAAGTCGATTTATTCCAGCGGCTGCGCAACCTGTCGGACGTGGCGCGTGCCCAGTACCTCGCCACGCAAGAGGCGCGAAAAACAGTGCACATCAGTTTGCTGGCCTCGGTTGCTACCACCTACTTGGCTTGGCAAAGTGACCATGCGTTGCTGGATTTGACCCAACAAACGATCCGCACCCGCGAGGCCACGGTCCAACTCCTGCAACTGCGTTTTGACAAAGGTGCGAGCTCCTTGATCGAATTGCGGGCTGCCGAGTCCTTGCTCGCGTCTGCGCGGATGGCAAGAGCGCAACTGCGCCGCCAACAACAGCAAGATGAAAATACACTGACTTTGCTGCTTGGCCAGGCCTTGCCCGGCCCCCTCCTGCAGGAGAGCAACTTACCACCCGGCGAAGATCCCGCTGCGGCCTTGGACGAACTGCCTGCAGGCTTGTCCTCCGACGTATTGCTGGGACGGCCCGATGTCGCCCAAGCCGAGCTCTTGCTGCAAGCCAGCAACGCAAATATCGGTGCAGCGCGGGCCGCTTTTTTCCCGAAAATCACTTTGACAGGCAGCCTGGGCTTGGCCAGCAGCGACTTGACCCGTTTGTTCAAAAACGGTCTCACGGCATGGAGTTTTGCGCCTCAAATCTTGCAGCCTCTGTTGGATGCCGGTCGCAACGACAGCAACCTGCAAATCGCCCAAACCAGCCGTGCCATCGCACAAGCCCAATACGAAAAGACGGTGCAATCTGCCTTCAAAGAAGTTGCTGACGCGTTGGTGGCCAGGGCAAGCCTGCAGGATCAATGGACCGCGCAAAAGGCACAAACCCAGGCCGAGCAAGACCGCGCACAACTCGCGCAACTGCGCTACACACAAGGCGTGAGCAGTTACCTCGATGCTTTGGATGCGCAGCGCGCAGTCTACACAGCGCAGCAGGCACTGATCCAGATCCAAACCCAATACGCCCAAAACAGGGTCACTCTGTACCGCGCTCTAGGAGGAGGTTGGACGCCTTGAACTCACACAGGGCACTGAAACGACTGCGCCGAGGCCTGGCGCCAATAGCGACTGAATGTTTCTGGCCAATCGTCCTGCTCTTCACCCAACAAAGCGCCGGCTTGCATACTGGGCAACAGCTCGGACAAAGCCCGCGCTTCAAAAGCACTGATGCGCCGCTTGAAATGGTTCAGCGTCAAGTCGGACGGCGCATGAAGACCTGCGGACTGGATCAACTCTTGCAAAGATTCCAGCGTGTGGTGGTGAAAGTTTTTCACCCGCTCACCCTTGCTGGGCACCACCAGCGCCATTTGCCGCTGTGGGTCTTGCGTTGTAACGCCGGTCGGACAGTTCCCGGTATGGCAGGTTTGCGCCTGAATGCAGCCCAGTGCAAACATGAAGCCCCGCGCACTGTTGCACCAGTCAGCGCCCAAAGCCAAGGTGCGCGCCACATCAAAGCCGGTGATGATTTTGCCACTGGCCCCGATGCGAATGCGATCGCGCAGGTGCGCGCCCACCAAGGTGTTGTGCACCAAACGCAAACCTTCGAGCATGGGCATGCCCATGTGGTCGGAAAACTCCAATGGCGCCGCGCCCGTGCCGCCTTCAGCGCCATCCACCACAATGAAGTCAGGTGTGGTGCCACTCTCCAACATGGCTTTGACAATCGCAAACCACTCCCATGAGTGGCCGACACACAGCTTGAAGCCCACGGGCTTTCCGCCACTGAGCTCACGCAACTTGCGAATGAAGGCCATCAACTCCAGCGGTGTTGTGAAGCTGCTGTGGGACGCTGGCGAAATGCAGTCCTGTCCCATCGGAACCCCACGGGCCTCGGCAATTTCTGCCGTCACTTTCGGGCCCGGCAGAACGCCGCCATGACCGGGCTTGGCGCCTTGACTGAGTTTGATTTCAATCATTTTGACTTGGGGATCGAGCGCATTGACCATGAACTTGTCTTCACTGAAGTGCCCGTCATCGGTGCGACAACCAAAATAGCCCGAACCCAGCTCCCAGATCAAGTCGCCCCCATGGGTGCGGTGATGCCGCGAAATCGAGCCCTCGCCGGTATCGTGCGCAAAGCCACCCATTTTGGCACCCAAGTTGAGCGACAAAATCGCATTGGCACTGAGCGCACCAAAGCTCATGGCCGACACATTGAACACACTGATGTCATAAGGCTGCGTGCCTTCATGCCCCCCCACGCGCACCCGAAAATCATGCCCCGCAATTTGGGTGGGCGCAACAGAATGGTTGATCCACTCGTAACCCGTGGCCCGCACATCGAGTTGCGTGCCAAACGGACGGCTGTCGGACTCGCCCTTGGCGCGGGCATAGACCACCGAGCGCTGGGCACGTGAAAAAGGCGCGGCTTCGGCATCGCTCTCAATGAAATACTGGCGGATTTCAGGCCGGATGAACTCCAGCAAAAACCGGATGTGGCCCAAAATAGGGTAATTGCGCAAAATGGCATGGCGGGTTTGACGCACATCGTGCAGGCCCACCAAAATCAAAGCACCAAAGACCCAGACGGCCAAGCCCCATTGACCGGTGGCGGCAAAATAAAAGCATGCCAAAACAAAGCCCAAAATACACAGGACAAAGCTGCTGTATCGAACAGGAAAGAATGTATTGATCAAATTCATCGCATGTCTCCAGTGATTGACTGATGGCATCGTACCCAGCTTGCACGGTATTGGCAAAGTTAAACTACAAATATGACAAACCCATGGAATCACACAAGCTTGCGTCGGTCCGCTGCAGGTTGGTGGATCGGTGCGGGACTGTTTGGGCTTTGGGGTGGATTGACAGCTTGCAGCACCGCACCACCTGCAACGCGGCCAGACACCTTGCCCGCGCGCCTCACGCCCGAGCAATCCAAAGATGTGACGGTCTATGCCATCGGCTTGGTTGGCACGCCCTACCGCTGGGGCGGCAACACGCCTGAATCAGGTTTTGACTGCAGCGGATTGATTGCGCATGTCTACCAAAAAAGTGCAAAGCTCAATGCCCCGCGCACTGTGGCTGAACTCAAAAGCTGGGGCGCGCCCTTGCCTGCGCATGAAATTCGGACCGGCGATTTGATCGTCTTCAGCAAAGGCAACGAAAGCACCCACGCCGGTATTTATGTGGGTGAAGGGCGTTTTGTGCACGCCCCTGCGACCGGCGGGCGGGTGCGATTAGACCGCTACAACAGCCCCTATTGGTCCCATTACAAGGTCGCATTCAATCGGCCTTGACCATCGGCCTTGAGCGATCCATTTGCGCTTGGCACCCTGTGCCTTCATCTCAGTTGGCTGTCTTCACAGCTTGCACGCACCTGGCCGCCGCCAAGTCCCATCCTGCCCATCCGCAGCTTTTAAAAAATACAGGGCCTGGCTGCATTTGCCGGGCGCATGCGGCGCGCCACAGCTTGCTGCCTTGAATCACATCGGCCAGCGTGGGCAAGGCCGTGACGTCAATTTGGGCTTGCAGCAAATCGCCCGCTTCGTGGTCCGCGTCGCGGGTATCGACCACCAAGGTTCCGGTGCTGGCCAGATGTTGGCAAACCGCCGCGCTCCATTCCACCATGGTGGGGGTAAAGGCTCCTACAGCCGCCACGAAGGCATCTGCTCTGGGCGGCGTTGTCATCAGCACCCGCTGTGCAGGCGTGGTGGTCACCACCAAGGGACACACGGCCAAGGCTTCATTCGGGTCAGGCGCGTAGTGCGCTTGCATGCCCAAGGTTTGTGCATGCGCAAGCAAGTCATGCACGCTTTGGGCGCTTCGTGACGCTATGAAGACCCGTTGTACGCCCAAGCCTTGGTGAAAGGCGTCCAGGTGCGCGCGACCCTGAACCCCTGCGCCAACAATGAGCAAGGGGCCTTGTTGACAGGGTGCCAAATGTTGCGCCGCCAGCAGGGACACGGCGGCGGTGCGCCGGGCGGTCACGGTGGGCCCGTCCAGCAGCATCAGGCGCTGGCCTGTCTGCACATCGAACACCACAATGTCGCCTTGAATGCTGGGCAAACCGCGTTCGGCATTCGTGGGGATGAAACTGATCAGTTTGGTGATGGCCAACTGGCTGTCGACAGCGGGCATGACAAACAAGCTCCCCCCGCCCTGCAAGGCTTGAACCAAGCGCGGCGGGACCTGGACCGTGGCATCTTTTAACAGGGCTTGGATCTCAGCAGCCAAGCGCGCGTAGGGCAAGGCGCTGGCGGTTTGGTGGGGGCTCAGGAGGGTGATGGTTGTCTAACCCAAGGGGCTTGCGGATGGTAGATCCAGATTAACACTTTCCAGATCACCCAACTGCAAACCAAGGTCACCGGCGCGGCCCATAAAACATCGCTTAACCAATGCGCTACGTTGGACATTCTGGAAAAACCAATCAAAAGACCCGCGCTGACACCTGCCCCTGCCCAGAACTTGATTCGGCGTCTGTGCACCAGCATCAAAGACAAAAAGAAAAAACCGCACGACACATGCCCACTGACAAACGAGCAATTGGATTCGCATTGATCGGTGATGACGCCTGCCCGGGTAAATTGTTGGGTGCCGCCAAAATGTTGCACATGGACAGGTCTGGCGCGTTTCCATTGGTCTTTGAAGCCTGCATTGACCACCAGCCCGGGCCCCATGACACAAGAGATCACGATGAAAGCCAGAGGCAGACGCCAATGAAACCATTGGGGTCTGAAGCTGGCAATCACCCACAGCATCAAGGTACAAACCACCAAGATGTGGATGGCCGTGGGGACGTACTTGTTCAACAGACCCACCCACCACCAGTTGGCGGAATCAATAGCAGGTTGCGGGCCCACAAAAAGACCGGCAGCCAACAGATCCAAATCTGTCCAGGCCGTGGGGATCAAGGCCAAAAAAACAAACAACAAAAACAAATCCCGGTACAACTTGGGGGTTTTGTAACGCGCTTCGGACGGCCCAAAAAGAGCCCATCGTCTGGGGGGTGGAACACTGGTCATTGCAAAACCCTGATTTCAGTTTTACAAATTTTGCAGATTCAGTTGATTTATGTCAATCCATCGACGATTAAAATAAATAAGTCATGAATTAATCAATAAATTCACATAATTGAAATATGGCTTCTGCCGGAATCAGGCCGCAGGACCCACCTTCAATTGGATGGTGCCAATGCCTTCAATCTGACCCTCAATCACATCGCCTGGTACCACAGGACCCACACCTTCGGGTGTGCCGGTGTAAATCAGATCGCCAGCTTGCAGGTGATAAAACAGGGACAGGTCAGCGATGATTTCACGAATGTCCCAGATCAATTTGTCGACGTTGGAATGTTGTTTGACTTGGCCGTTCACACTCAAAGACAGGTCGGCCTTGTCGATGACCACGCTTGGCATGGGCACGATCTCACCGCACACAGAAGAGTTCTCCACGTCTTTGCCCAAATCCCATGGACGTCCTTTGTCGCGGGCAACGAGTTGAAGGTCGCGACGGGTCATGTCCAGGCCGCAGGCATAACCATAAATGTGCTGGTGTGCATCGGCATGGCTGATGCGAAAACCACCGGTGCCAATGGCGAGCACCAATTCCATTTCAAAATGGTAATTGGCGGTTTCGGGCGGGTAGGCCACGGTAGCGCCCGAGGGGGTCAAAGTTTGTGGCGCCTTGGTGAAATAGAAAGGCCGTTCCACCGATTTGTCGACCGGCTTGCCCATTTCGACAGCATGCGCATGGTAATTGCGGCCGACAAAAAACAAGCGATTGATCGGCAGCCGAGCAGCTTGACCGCGAACGGCCACAGATTGAACAGCAGGCGGGGTCCAGAGGTATTGAGTGGTCATAAATGTGAAATCAGTTGCGAACTTCGTAAACACCGAGCTTTCGGTGCAAGGGGGACTCGTCGGCCATGAAAACAAAGCTCGGTGTGTCGGCATGGCGGTTGTGCAAGGTCACGGGGGTGTAGCCCGGCGCACAACAGGTGTCGGCTTCTTTCAGCGCAAAATTTTGGTCATCGATCTTGACGTCGGCACCGCCTTCGATCACATGGAACACGCATGAAGGTGAACGCGCCGGCAACCTCAGGGTTTGGCCAGGGCGCAGCATCAGCGCGTAAAAGCCCAAAATGTTTTCCGCATCGCGTCCCGTTTCGGGATTGACATAGGTGATTTGAATGCAGTCCAGGTCTTGGCGGTCTTGGCCGAGCCGGAGCAAGGCGGAGCGGGCTTCGCTCCAAGGGTAGCGCAGCATGGGGTAGGCCTTGTGGCTTCGCTCAAACACCTGGGTGGGCACCATGCCGCCGCCCGCATAGGCGCGGTCACCCCGATCGGGTTGGATCGGCTGGCGATCACCATTGATGTGGTACGAAGCCTCCATGTAGTAAACCAAGGGCAGGTCCAGCACATCGAGCCACACCACCGGATCGGTGCCGTCGTGGCCATGCTCATGCCACAAGCCTGTCGGCGTCAAGATCAAATCGCCGCGGCTCATGGGGCACTTTTCACCGTCCACCGTGGTGTAAGCGCCCTCGCCTTCCACAATCATGCGCACCGCGTTGGGTGTGTGGCGGTGGGACGGCGCCCACTCTCCGGGCAACAACAACTGCATGCCCAAGTACATGGCTGGACTGGCTTGCATTTTGTCCAGCCCATGGCCGGGGTTGGCCAGCACCAACACACGGCGCTCGGCTTTTTCAATGGGCGTCAACTCTCCCGCTTTGAGCAACAGCGGTTTGATGTCAGCGTAGGCCCACAGCGTGTCGCGGGTTTGGGGCTTGGGCTTGAAGGGGGGCAAAACGCCGCGCAAACTGGGCCACAGCGGGACCAGATTGACCTTTCGCATTTCCTCGACATAGTCCGAAGGCAAGTCTTCAAGGCGTCCTAAATCATTCATGTTCGTCTCCTCTGAATCAATGCGCAGCAGCGGACAGGCAGTTGCTGAGGTTCCAGCCATACAGCCACTCCACTGCATCATAAAACCGCTCAGGCGAGCGGCCTCGCCACAAATCGTTGCGCACCAAACGCTCGACCCCTTTGGCATGGTAGATGCGGCCCATTTCGCGGCCCGACAGCACAATGCGGGCCGTGCGTGAGACACGGGCGCGCTGGTACAAATCAAAAGCCTGGACAAAGTCGTTGTTGTGCACACGCAGGGCCTCACCCAGCGTCACCGCGTCTTCAATGGCCATGCAAGCGCCTTGGGCCATGTATTGGGTAGTGGGGTGAGCGGCGTCACCCAACAAAGTGGTACGTCCAAACGACCACTGGCCAATCGGTTCGCGGTCTGCTGTCGCCCAGCGCCGCCAGGTTTTAGGCAGGTCAATCAATTGGCGGGCTTTGGGGCAAACCCCTTCAAAATAACTTTGCACTTCCTCTTTGCTGCCGTCCCGAACGCCCCATTCTTCGGTCTCGCGGCTGTGAAAAGTCACCACCACGTTGTACTGCTCTCCACCGCGCAAGGGGTAATGCACCAAATGGCAATTCGGTGCCACCCAAATGCTGGCTGCATTCCATTGCAGTTCTTGGGGGAACTCCTTTTTATCCACCACGGCGCGGTAGACCACATGGCCTGTGACACGGGCGGGGTCGTTGACGAACAGCTCGCGCACCACCGACTTGACACCATCGGCACCGATCAGGGCTTGGCCTGAATGCGCTTGACCGTGCTGGTCAACCACCGTCACATGGCCAGTGTCCTGCTCAATATGCTGCACCCGGGTCGAGGTCAGAATCTCCACTTTGCCGGTGTCTTGCGCGCCTTCGAGCAGCGCGTTGTGCACGTCCGCACGGTGAATGACCGCATAGGGATTGCCAAAGCGCTGCCGGAAAGCCTCACCCGTCGGTATCTTGCCTATCTGGTATTCATCGATCGCGTCGTGCATGACCATGTAGTCGGTGTAGACCGCGCGTCTGCGCATTTTTTCGCCCACACCCAAGGCGTCAAAAGCATGAAAGGCATTCGGCCCCAACTGGACACCGGCGCCAATTTCACCAATCACAGGGGCCTGCTCCAACACTTTGACCTGGAAGCCCTGACGCGCCAAAGCCAAAGCCGCCGCCAAACCGCCAATGCCACCGCCTGCAATCAACACCGGTGCGTCTTGAATACCTGTCACAACGTCTCCTTTTGCCCAAACTCGGTATGCCGATTTGATAAGTATACATATCAATAGAAGTAAAACCCATGTAAAGAAGTGAAAGCGGTTATCCAAAAGGGCGCGGTATGCGATAAAAAGCGAAATCAACCACTTGAGAGGCAAAGATGATCCCGAAAAAAATTCTTTTGTTCGTTACAGGCCTTCTTTTGTTGCTGGCCCAAACGACCGTCATGGCTCAGGCACCCAACCGGCTTGAAAATCGACTGGAAAATTTGGGCGCTCAAATTTTCAATGACCGCGCCTTGTCCGAGCCACGGGGCACTTCCTGTGCTGACTGCCATGTGGCCAAATTAGGCTTTGCCGGCAACAACGGCGCCACCCTTGGCGTGGCCAAGGGCAGCAAACCCACCTCCTTGGGGTTACGCAACGCCATGTCCAACGCCTACACCGCGTTTATTCCCACTTTTCACTTTCGGGTCGTGGATGAAGACGTTGACGCTGTAGGCGGTTTTTTCTGGGATGGCCGGGCTGACACCGCCTCAACGCAGGCTGTTTTGCCGTTTTTGAACCCTCTTGAAATGAACAACAAGGACGCCGCCGCTGTGATTCAAAAAATAGCCGCAGCCCCTTATGCCAAACAGTTCAAGGATGAGTTCGGGCAGCAAATTTTCAGCAATCCCACATGGGCCTTTCAAAAAGTGGGCGAAGCCATTGCCGCTTTTGAAAAGACCCCGCCTTTGCAAGCCTTCAGCAGCAAATACGATCTGTTCATTCAAGGCAAGGTCAAGTTGGCACCGCAAGAATTGAACGGCATGAAAGTTTTCATGGATGCCAACAAAGGCAATTGCGCTTCATGCCACACGATGAACCCCAACTCAGCCAACCCCAAAGACTCGCTGTTTTCTGATTTCGCCTACTACGCCACGGGCATTCCGCGCAACAAAGCCATTCCACGCAATGCCAACCCCTCCTTCTTTGATTTGGGTTTGTGCGGGCCTGAGCGCACGCGTCCGGCGTTGAGCAGCAACGTACCGGCGTCTGTCAGCATGGAGGATTTTTGCGGACGCTTTCGCATGGTCTCGCTGCGTAACTCGGCTGAAAAAATCGCCTTCATGCACAACGGATTTTTCACAAATTTGCGTGATGTCGTCAGCTTTTACGCCACACGCAACAGCGACCCCAAGCGCTGGTACGGCCCCCAAGGGGTGCCCAACGACTTGCCTACGGCCTATCTGCGAAATATTGTGAATGACCGTGTGCCCTTCAATCGCCCTGCATCCGCAGGCCCCGCACTGACCCCGCGAGAGATCGATGAGGTGGTGGCCTTCCTGAAAACACTCAGCGATGCGCCCGCCAACCCGCCACCCCCGCCTCCACCCAACCCGAATCCGGGTGCGCTGAACAATCCTTTTGCTGGCAGATAAAAAAAGGGCCACTTCATAAGTGGCCCTTCAACATGGCGCTGGCCTTACTCGGGTTGAATCCCAGCATAAGCGGCGACCCGCGCCCACCTGACCAACTCGGAACGCATAAAGTCCATGGTTTGTTCAGGATTGGTGAACCGGGTTTCAAATCCCAAGCCGGTCAACTTGTCTTTGGTATCGGCTTGATTGCCGATTTTGGCAAAAGCCGCATACAACTTTTGCAAAATGGCTGGCGGCAACTGCGCTGGTGCCAAAACAGCAAACCAATGAACCAGGTCCATTTCTTTGTAACCCAGCTCCATGAAAGTCGGCACACCGGGCAAGTGCGTGCTGCGCTGCGCTGAAGCCACGCCCAAAGCCCGCACCCGCCCTTGTTGGATTTGCTGCAGCGCGTTTTGCAAAGGGCTGAACAAATACTGAATCTGGCCGCCCAACAAATCGTTCATGGCCTGAGACTGGCCTTTGTAAGGAATGTGGTTGCTTTTGGCACCCATCAGTTGGTTGAAAAACTCGCTGTGCAAATGGTGCGGACTGCCGGTGCCTGCAGAGCCAAAATTCAGAACCCCAGGTTGAGATCGCAGCAATTGGACAAACTCTTTGACCGTATTGGCCTTCACACTCGGATGCACCACCAACACAGAAGGTGTTTGCCCAATCAAAGTGATGGCCTGGAAATCTTTGGTCAAGTCATACGGCAACTTGCGGTAAGCGGCCACGTTGGTCGCAATCGTGCCGGGTGTGATCAACAAGGTCTGACCATCGGGTTTGGCTTTCATCACAAATTCAGCGCCGATGTTGCCACCCGCGCCGAGTTTGTTGTCAATCAGCACCGTTTGCCCCCAAACCTCAGACAGCTTTTGACCCAGCGTTCTGGCCAGCAAATCAGTCCCGCCGCCCACGGCAACAGGCACCACAATCTGAATGGGCCGTGTTGACAAAGCCTGCGCAAAAGCGGGCGCAGCCATGGTGCTTGCACCCCACAAACCGGCTGAGACCAGATGTCGACGCTGGATCATGCAGACTCCTTATTTGATTTCGGTCACGAAGTGGTCATTCGCACGACGCACTTTGGGCAGTTTTTCGAGCCAGTCTTTGCCCGTTTCGCGGTAACCCAAAGGCAAAAGCACGACGCTGCGCAGTCCACGCGCAGGCAAATTCAAAATCTCGTCCACTTTGGCGGGCGCAAAGCCCTCCATGGGTGTGGCGTCGACTTGCTCCTCTGCGGCCGCAATCAATGCCGTGCCCAAGGCAATGTACGCTTGCTTTGCGGCATGTTGGAAATTGGCTTCAGCACCGCGTGCGGGGTATTTGCTGAGCAACATGTTGCGGTAGGCGTCCCAACCCTCGTTGGTAAAGCCCCGCACTTGGTTGGTGAAATCAAACATCATGTTGATGCGTTCAGGCGTGTAGTCATCCCAAGCCGCAAACACCAAGAGGTGCGAGCCTTCTGTGATTTGCGCTTGGTTGTTGGCCACATCTTTGATTTTTTGACGCACTTCAGGTTGGGTGATCACAAACAATTCGTAGGGCTGCAGGCCGCTGGAAGTGGCCGTCAAACGAATGGCTTCCACAATGCGGTCCACTTTGTCTTGGGGAACCGCTTGCGCTGGGTCCATTTTTTTGGCGGCATAGCGCCATTGGAGTTTTTGAATGAGTGTCATGGGAATCGGGTCCATCTTTGAAAATCAATGCATCACAACAATGCAAGGCCCCGCATCGTATCGCTTTTTAAAAGACAGTGCGGCGCAACGATGCGGGCCATGTGGATCAACTGCACTTGGCGGCACGGCCAGTCTGGCCTTTCCCAAAAAAAATGGTGCTACCGCACCACTTTTTCAGCGCCATGGCGCATGCGATCGGTGCGATCTATTCTTTGGCTTTTTCACCAAACAGCACCAGCATCAAGGTGTTGCCGATCACATTCAACAAAATACCAAACAGCACCAATCCCAGCAGCATGGTCACAGCGGCGACCAAGCGGCCCCCCACAGTCACCGGGAACATGTCCCCGTAGCCGGTGGTCGTCAGCGTGACGATGCACCACCACATGGCAGTGGGTATGGAAGTGAAAAATCGCTTGTCTTCAGGAATGGCATTACCGGTAATGGGGTCCGTGGGCATGAACTTTTCAGGCTCGGTGCCCGGAGCAGCCTTGAGATCGAGCTCGTGCTGTCCTGCGGCCATGACCTCTGGCGAATACAACTCCCCTTCCACAAAAAACATGGAAGTACTTGAAATCATCAAAACCGAGAACAGAACAATGAAGTAAATTTTCAGGTTAGCCAACACTGGGTTGGTTGATTTGCCGCTCGCCGTCATCATCCGCGCCAACTTAAGCACCCGCAACACCCTGGCAACCCGCAACAAGCGCAGCACTTTACTGCCTTGCAAGGCCGTAAAATTGAGCAGCATCAAGTATGAAGGCAAGATCGACAGCAAATCAATAAGGCCCCACATCGTGAACGCATACCGCCATTTTTTTTCTGAAAAAGTGATATGCCCCAGGTAATCGATCGTGAAAATCGCGACAGAAAACCATTCAATCACACTGAATGAATGCTCATAGGCTTTGGCAACTTCAGGTATGGAATCGAGCGCCAAAACAATACAAGAAACAAAAATCAACAACGCGATGAGCTGATTCCAAACTCGAAACACCACGGAATGAGGATCAGAAAACGCCGACTTCAACATAGAAACTTTCACGAAATTTTGTGTATTCTGAAACTTAAATTAAAAAAGTGACATTGTCAATAAATTTGATACATTTGACCCCATCAAATTATCTGGAAACAGTCGACATGAATTCAAATTCTGCCAACAGTTCGTCCCATACCAAGATGGGCGCCTTGATGCTCGGTGCGTTGGGTGTCGTGTTCGGCGACATCGGCACATCACCGCTTTACGCATTGAAAGTATCGATTGAGGCCGCCGGGATTTCAGCTGGTGGCGACATTGCGCCCTCGGTTTATGGTGTGCTTTCATTGATCAGCTGGGCTTTGATTTTTGTGGTCACGATCAAATATGTCCTGATCATCATGCGCGCTGACAACCATGGCGAAGGGGGGGTATTTGCTCTGACCGCCTTGGTTTCTAAAAGCACAAATGGGCATCCTGTTGGTCGGTGGATCACGATCGTTGCGGGCGCCTTGGGCGCTGCTTTGTTTTTTGGCGACAGCATGATCACACCTGCCATCTCCGTGCTGAGCGCTGTTGAAGGGCTGAATGTGCTGTCACCCTCTTTGCAAACTTATGTCATTCCCATCGCACTGACTCTGATCACGGGTTTATTTGCGATAGAGCGATTCGGCACGCACACCATTGGCAAGGTTTTTGGACCCGTCATGCTGATTTGGTTTGTTGTGCTGGGCGTTTTGGGTCTGGTTGAAGTCTTGCAGACGCCCAGCATCTTGGCGGCCTTGAACCCGATGACGGGTCTGACGTTTTTGTCCCAACATGTGGGCGTTTCGGTGGCTATTTTGGGCTCAGTGGTCTTGGCTGTCACCGGCGGTGAGGCCCTGTATGCCGATATGGGTCACTTTGGACTCAAGCCGATACAACGCGCATGGCTGGTCTTGGTGTTTCCATGCTTGTTGCTCAATTACTTCGGTCAAGGCGCGTTGCTGATTCGGGATGCCTCAGCGATTGACAATCCCTTTTACCGTTTAGCACCCGAATGGGCCTTGATTCCATTGCTGATGTTGGCCTTCATGGCCACGATCATTGCATCGCAAGCCGTTATTTCCGGGGCCTTTTCGATTGCCAATCAAGCGGTTCAATTGGGTTATATCCCTCGCTTGCGAATCAAACACACTTCATCCGAAGAGATCGGACAAGTTTATGTGTCCAAAATCAATATCTTTCTTTATTTAGGTGTGGTTTCCCTGGTCTTGGGTTTCAAATCATCGGAGCATTTGGCTTCCGCTTATGGCATTTCAGTCACAGGGGCCATGGCCATTGACACTTTATTGGCCGGCTACTTCATGCTCTTCATGAAGGGGTGGAACAAGCTCATTTTTCTGCCCGTATTTGCCTTGTTGTTCCTGCTGGACGCCGTCTTTTTGGGATCCAACCTGTTTAAATTCTTTGAAGGGGGCTGGTTGCCGATCGCTGTTGCCGCGTTTGCTTTGATGATCATGGTGGCTTGGATCAACGGCCGCGAGCGTTTGCTCAAGGCCCGCTGGGATCAAGCGATGCCATTGAGCGACTTCATGGATCAAATCAGCAAAAGTCATCCGCACCGGGTACCGGGCACCGCGATTTTCATGGTTCCCCATGAAAAAATTGTCCCGCTGGCACTCCTTCACAACCTCAAACACAACAAGGTGATGCACGAACGCGTCGTGCTGATGAACATGGCCAGCGTAGACAAACCGTTCGTACCGGACAACGAACGCGTCAGAATCGAGCATCTGGAACACAACATCCATGCGGTTCACGTTGAATACGGCTTCATGGAAGAGCCCAATGTCATGCGCGCGGTGGCCTTGCTCAGGGCGCGTGAATTCCACTTCAGTTTGATGGAAATTTCCTTCTTTGTGGGCAAAGAAAAAGTGGTGTCTAAACGCGGCGCCAGTTTTCTGCTGGTACCTTTCATCATGATGCACCGCATGATGCAAGGCGCAACCGAGTATTTCAAAATTCCTTTTGACCACGCCATTGAAATTGGCGGTCACATCGAAATTTAAATTTCGATTTCCAACCCAACAACAAGGTTCCCCATGGAAGCAACTGAAGCCAACGAACTGACTGAACTCGGTGAGAGTCATAGCCAAAAAAACAGAACGGCACTGACCATTTCGATTTTGGCCATGGTCCTTGCGATCTCCAATCTCGGCGGCTCCAATGCCATGAAAGAGTCAACGCAAGAGAATATTTTGGCGTCGAACGCCTATTCTTTTTACCAGGCCAAAACCATCCGCCAAACCGCTTTGAAAATTGCGGCCGCTGATTTGGAGTTGCAATTGGCGCGCGAACCCAACATGCCGGCCAGCGTGAAAGAGTTGCATCAAAAAAAGATTGACGAATACAAAAAAACAGTCGAGCGCTACGAGTCTGAGCCCGAGACCAAAGAAGGTAAAAAAGAACTCTTGGCCAGAGCAAAGGCCCACGAGCACGAGCGTGATCACGCCATGCGCCAAGACCCCTGGTTTGACTATGCTGAGGGTGCGCTTCAAATTGCCATTGTTTTACTCTCGGTCTCCATCATTGGCGGGATACCGGTTTTGTATTGGATCGGCTCTGGTCTGGGGGTATTTGGCTCGCTGTCCATGCTCAACGGCTACTTCCTTTTCTACTGAGACTGGCGGTTGCCCATAGCCTTTTGAGAAAAAGGCAAATTGACCCATTGCACAATCCGGATGCGCACCTTGCGCTCTAGGAGGAATGAACTGTGCAACTATTTTTGAACAACCGTTTGGGCAAGCCAATGCTTGCATTATTTCTGTTGGTTTTTGCCTCCTTGGCTTTGGCATTGCCAAGTCCCAAGGACATTGAGTCGGCCGTCACTGCAGGCAATTTCAGCCAAGCTGAATCCATGCTGCGCGAAGTGATTCAAGAAAAACCACAAAGCGCGAAAGCACACTATGAGCTCGGTCAAGTACTCGCCCGACAAGCGCGATACGCAGATGCCCAGCAAGCGCTGGCCAAGGCCAAAGCCTTGGACCCGGCGTTGAAGTTTGCAACCAGCCCCGAAAAATTCAACGACACATTCGACAAAATTGCCCGCAAAGCCAAAGAGCTCAGTGGCCCGCAGCTCAGCGCCGGCTTGTCCGACACTCACCGCCCTGTTGCCGCTGCAGCCGCACCCGTTGCGCCTGAACCGGCTTTTCCCCTGCACTACGTCTGGATCGGGATTGCCGGTTTGGTGATTTTGGCCTTGGTCATGCGCCGCAAACAAACCCCAGTCGCAGCCATGCCGATGCAAAGCAGCCAAGGGTATGCACCGTCACCGGCGATGGGCCCCCAGGGCGCGCCAGGGTATGGGCAAGCTTATCCACAACAACCCATGGGTGGCATGGGTGGCGGCATGGGTGGCGGTATGGGTTCGGGCATCGGTGGCGCCGTTGTGGGCGGCTTGGCCGGTGTGGCCGCAGGCTATGCCTTGTCCAAAGCACTAGAAGGTGATCACCACAGCAATGCCAATCCAGCGCAAAACACGGGCAATAACAATGGCTATGTGCCTTTTGACAACCCCTCACAACCCGATATGGGCGGTTTCGATTCAGGTTCCGGCAGCGGTTGGGACGATGGTGGCAGTGCCGACTCAGGTGATGACAGCTGGTAAGTTCTGCGTCAATGGCAGGTGAAGTGTGGCGACACGCCGTCGCCACGAAGCCCTTTACACCGCCGTCTGTCCCGGCAACTGCCGCGTGACTGGATGCGAACTCGACAGTCCGCCGTCCACGGCAATCGCCTGACCATTGACATAGCTCGACTGCCTGCTGGCCAAAAACAAAGCCACTTGCGCAAGCTCTTGGGGTTGACCTGCACGGCGCAAAGGGTTCAAGCGCCCCAGTTTATGGCTGACGCCTTTGTCTTTGGCATAGTCAAAGGTGGGTTGGGTCATGCCCGTTTCCGTCAGGCCTGGACACAGGGCATTCACACGAACCCCTGATTCACTCAATTGCTGCGCTGAAACCATCACCAGGTTGATCACCCCGGCCTTGCTGGCCGAGTAAGGGGCACCGCCCGCACCCGAGCGAATGCCCGCAACGGACGCCGTGCATACAATCGAGCCGCCCTGCCCCGCATCCACCATGGCTTGGCCCGCATGCTTGATCATCAACCACGGACCGATCAGGTTGACCCGCAAAACCTCTGTCCATAGCTCGGGCGTTGCATCAAACACACTGGCCCGACCGCCCGAAATGCCAGCGTTCGCAAACGCCACATCCAGCCGGCCAAAATGTGAATAGGCGGCGGCCACCAAGCCCAGCACATCGGCCTCGATTCCCGCATCCATTTGCATGGCCACAGCCTGCCCGCCGGCAGCTTGAACAGCCAGAGCCGTGGCTTGCACCGCCTCGGTCTTGTCGCCCAAGATGAGCCGTGCACCTTGCTCCGCAAATAAAAGGGCTGTCGCACGACCAATGCCAGAACCCGCGCCGGTGATGATGGCCACTTGGCCTGCAAGTTGAGCCGTCATGTTCGTCTTTCAGGTCAGTGCAGCGTAGCGTTCCAGGTGGTGATCGGCGTCACCCCATTGCTGTGCAATCATGGTCAAGCGGCGGAAAGTGTGCGACACCTTGAGCTCTTCGGTCATGCCCATGCCGCCGTGCAGTTGCACAGACTCTTGGCTGACTTGGCGTGCAGCGTCTGCGATTTTGATTTTGGCAGCAGACACAGCGCGTGCACGCTCATTGGCATCGGTTGCACCGTCCACTTTGCTGGCGGCCAAAATAGCCATCGAGCGGGCTTGCTCGGTGCTGATGTACATCTCGACCATGCGGTGCTGCAAGACCTGGAAGGACGCGATAGGCACACCAAATTGCTTGCGCTGTTTCATGTAATCCAGGGTGGCGTCATTGGCGCTCTTCATGGCACCAATGGCTTCAGCGCAGAGCAAGGCTGTGGCAAAGTCTGCCGCTTCTTCGATCAAGGGCATGGCGGCCCCATCATCACCCAAGAGCGCTTGCGAGCCCAGCATGACTTGGGTCAGGGTGACATCCGCGACGCGGAATCCATCGACTGTGCGACTCGGATTCAGGGCGACGCCTGCAGCATGGGCATCCACCACAAACACACTGACGCCTGCCGTTGTGCGGGCGGAAACAATCAATTGCGTCGCTGAAGCGGCGCCAGTGACCATGCATTTTTGGCCATTGAGCACCCACCCCTCAGGAACGGCTTTGGCCACGGTCACTTGGGGCGCCAAAGCATATCTGCGCCCGGGCTCCAAGCTGGCAAATGCCAAGCGTGCAGAGCCATCGATCAAACCTGGCAGCAGCGCCGCCCGTTGCGCTTTGGAACCCATGCGCGACACCAAACGGCCAGCCAAAGCGACATTGTCCAAAAATGGCTCGACCACCAGCGCCTCGCCCATGGCTTCCATGACCGCCATCAGGTCCATCGCACCGCCACCAAAGCCGTCGTCAGCCTCGGGCAAGGTCATGGCAGTCAAACCCATCTCGGCAAAGGTCTGCCAAGCAGACTGACTGAACCCTGTGTCGGACTGAACAATGGCTTTGCGTTTGTCAAAACTGTATTCGTTGGCCAGGTATTTACGGACCGAGTCGGCCAATTGTTGTTGTTCTGGGGTGAGATCAAAGTTCATAATTTTTTCCTCACAGACCCAAGGTCATTTTGGCAATGATGTTGCGCTGGATTTCATTGGAGCCGGCATAAATACTGGCCTTGCGGAAATTGAAGTAACGGGGCGCCAAGCGCGAAGTGAAGTGGTCAATCGATCCGTTGTCAACGGCCTTGAAGGGCTGGGCATTGGGGCCGGCCGCTTGCATCGCCAACTCGGTGATCATTTGTTGCACCTCGGTGCCACGGATCTTGAGCATCGAGACATCGGCACCCGGCGGCTGGCCCGTGCGACGCATCTGATCCAAAAAGCGCATGGAGGTGATCTCCAAGGCATCCAGTTCAATTTCGACGCGCGAGAGCTTGTCTTTGAAACGCACATCCTCCAGCAAAGGTTTGCCGTTTTTCAGCTCACGCCCGGCCAAAGCCCGCAATGCAGCCAACTCACGCCGACTCGCACCCACGCTGCCGGATCCCATGCGTTCATGTCCCAGCAAATACTTGGCCACCGTCCAGCCCTTGTTTTCTTCGAAAACCAAATTCTGGGCCGGCACTTTGACGTTATCGAAGAAAATTTCATTCACCTCGTGACCCCCGTCCATCAAAATGAGCGGACGCACGGTGATGCCCGGCGTTTTCATGTCCATCAAGATGAAGCTGATGCCTTCCTGCCGTTTTTCAGCCTGGCTGTCGGTGCGCACCAAGCAAAAAATCCAGTCACCAAAATGCCCCAAGGTGGTCCATATTTTTTGGCCATTGATGACGTAGTGATCTCCCACCCGTTCAGCACGCGTTTTGACCGCTGCCAAATCAGAACCCGCGCCGGGCTCCGAATAGCCTTGCACCCAAAAATCATCGCCTTCGCGAATGCGAGGCAGGAATTGGTCTTTTTGAGCGGGGGTGCCAAACCTCAACAGAACCGAGGCGCACATGGCGGGGCCAAAGGGCGGCAAACCGGGGGCTCCTGCCAAGGCAAATTCTTCATCGTAAATGTAGCGCTGGGTAATGTCCCAACCCGTGCCGCCCCATTCTTGGGGCCAGTGCGGAACTGACCAACCTTTGGCGGCCAAAATCTTATGCCACCGCAAGTGGTCTTCTTTGGAGAGACCGCGGTAATTTTGAACTTTTTCGCGAATGTCAGCAGGCAAGTTGCCCGCAATCCATTCGCGGACTTCATGACGAAAGCTTTGCTCTTGCGCCGAATAATGGAGATCCATGCTGTGCTCCTTCAAGGTAGTGGCTCCCATTCTGAACTGCGCAGAATGCAGATGCAGTCTGAATGGCGACAGCTGTCCACCACTCGGACCTGTAAGTGGCCTGCTGCGCT
>Ga0114964_10000051_pt1 | contig 84561 bp, 146 predicted proteins | sample C_131016_MF_Meta_FD_92638 | JGI IMG/M metagenome (GOLD analysis project Ga0114964, IMG submission 92638) | Freshwater microbial communities from Lake Croche, Canada to study carbon cycling - C_131016_MF_MetaG | ecosystem: Environmental > Aquatic > Freshwater > Lake | place: Lake Croche, Canada... | reverse complement strand
GAATCGGAGTCTGAATCGGAGTCTGAATTAGAGTCTGAACATGGTGGTGGCGGTGGAGTTTCAAGATCAAGAATTTCTTGAAGCTTCTTGTAGACATCTTCTGCTCTTCTAAATCTCAACACGTTTTCAATTGGTTGATCTAGAGTATTATTGAGAGCCTCATCAGCAAGAGTTAAACGATCTGCAATTTCTTGTTCAAACAAAGCATGGTATTCGACACGATCTTTGCTGAGTCTGTTATAGCAAATCATATTGATGAAATTATCAATATTTTGATCGGGTGAATTAAAGCTGTCAATGACAGCTTCTTTGCTAATTGCAAATACTTTTTGCTGCTGATCGATATATGACTGAAATCCCGGCCATTCTTTGCGAATCTCGTTACCAGCAGTAGTTTGAAGATCCGTCATGTAAATATTACGAATAGCCCAATTGATATTCAGGGCATATTGGTTGCTGGCCACTTTGTGTACGCTTTTTCTCATAAAGCTGCACAACATGACTTGGCCATTAAGAGCGTCCAACCCGTCAAAGTATTCATCGCTATTTTTTGAATGAATACGCTGACCGTTCATAATGACTTTTGGCGAAACAAAAAGCTCAGATGAAGAAAGATCATTAACATGATTGCCGTTACTAAAACGAACAACCATATTCTTTTCGTCTCCATCCATACTGTTTTGCGTCAAGTTGATAGTCTTATTGATTTCCTTCAGGACTTCCAACAGATCATCTTCTTGCGAAGTTCGTGAATCATGTCTGTCGAAAGAAGAACTGAGGTATGCACTTGTACTCTTTACAGGTGTATAAGACTTATTGTTGTGAAACCTATCCCACCATCCGCCAGGTTTTACATATTCACCATCTTCATCATCATCGTCTCCATCGCCATGAAAAGCTGGTTGGCTTTTATCAACCTTGATGACTTCAGCATCTTCCCACTTTTTGAACCATTCTGATTTCATGATTTTTTCTCTTTTTGATGGTGTGTGTTAGATAATTAGATAGTACCAAACTTACCAACCAGCAACTTGTGAAGTCCTTGGCGTTCGCTAGAAGCTCCACCAGAACCACTAAAGTGATTCAACAGAGTATAATAAAGAGTCTTGGTTCCACCAATCACCATAGCAGTAGCAGCTTCTTCAAGCATACGGGTGCTAATGGGCTTGCTGAAGGCATCAGCAGTATCCATTTGGCTCTTGGCACGAACTTGGTTTGCAACATCTACAAGTTTGCGGCAGTCATCGATATTGAGTCCCGTCTTGCTTTTGAGAACATTCCCCTCAGTCTTTGCATCGAGAAACTTACACTCAACAACAAGACCGAAACGATCACTGATTGCTTCGTCAAGCTGAATAGTTCCTGTGAACTGATTACCCTCATTGATCGCAGCCCAGAAGCTAACACCTTCAGCACACTTAATAGTGCGACCGGCTTCCTCAAGGTAAGTAGCCCTACGATGATCCAACAAAGGAATCAAAGTGTTAATTACCATAGGACTAACTCGATTCAATTCGTCAAGCACTACAACGCTGCCCGGAGTTTCAATCATACGAATGAACATGCTTTCGTGCCAAACGATCTCCTTAGTTTGTGCATCGAATTTACGATAACCAAACCAATCACGAGGTTCGCGCACGTTTGCACAATCCATAATCAGAGCAGGCATCTTGCGATTAGCTGCGTAGTTGGTAGCAAAGCTGGTCTTGCCACAGCCAGCAGGGCCAACAAGTCTAATGTTGACATTGCCAATCGTACTACGCTTCTGTACCAGATCAATTAGAGCCTTGTTGTCATCGCCAACAACAAAGTGCTTATCAATAACAGGAATCATATCTGTTGCTTCAGGAGAATAACTCCACTTTGATGGCTCGAAAGCGAACTCTGGCTTGCTCTCTACAGTGCTAACAGTTGGAGCGGCAGAACCAGAAACAGTACCGCCATTTTTTACCCAGCGTACCTTAACGCTGTTGAAAAACATCTCTGTGATTTCTTTGCTCTCTTGAGCCTTATACTGCTGATACTCAGCGGAACTGGCGAAAATACGATAATTAACAAAGTTGCCGCTTGACAGAACAGATTCAATCAAAAGTGCTTCTTTAGTTTTAGGCCGAGACATCTTAAATCCTTTTAAACAAACAGGTTAATGGAAACAAAGGTTAATCGAACTGGACGAACGGTGACCCCCTTTTAGGGTACAATTTTTTTACGGCCCCAAATTTAAAATTTAAGATTGGCTGGTGAGCAAGATGAAAAACAGACAAACTTGCTTGCATTAGCTCCAAGTTCTGTGATTTTCTGATACATGTTCAACGCCATCGTATTCCTCGATATGCCAGTCAGTAGAGTCTACTTCGACAATTTTTAATTTTGCAGTTGGTCCATTTGCGGCTTCGCCCATTTCTTCAATCACGCTAATCAGATCTGAATCTGAGCGATTTTCGCAGAAGTCGTATCTGGAGATATAGTATTCGTTATTGCCAAGAAAACCTTTTTTATAATAATAAGCGTCACGATGTTCGTTTTCCTGTTTCTCAAAATCTATCCCCTTAATAGATAGTAACTTTTCAATCGCAAGATCTGACAAACTAAATCCGCCATAACACGTATTAATTGCTACTTTCATGTTCTTGTTTTCTACTCCTAATGCTGTTTCGTATGGTTGCAAGAACGGAGTATCCGTTTTCAAGGCTTGAACATGCCCTTGTTCCTGACGATGTTCTGCATGATTTTTTAAATTTAAGGGCGTGGCGACAAGTTAGATAACTTGATTCAAAATAGATGATCTAAGTTTTAGCAAATCTGACTGCAACTTTGTTTCTTTCTCGTCTAAATGATCTGCGAGAAAATTAATCAATATAAGTAGTTTGTCTTTATCCGAAGATAGATTCTTGACATCTTCTTTAATTCTACCAAGAATTTCGTATGCTTCTATTTTTTTAAAACACTCAATCGTGTAGTCGAAGAGTTCTTTGTAATCATACATTAGAAATATGTTTTTAAAAGATACAGAAAAAAGTATTTAAACAAAAGTTGTACCGGCAACATGGCTAGAAAGATCAAAAAGCTGTATCCGATGAAACTAAATAATTCTTTTATCGATAGGTGTTCGTCCATAATCCCCCTAGCATATTTATGCTGGAGGGATTAATAGTTTAATTAGAATTTCTTTTCATAGAGTTAATGATATATTCTTTTGCTGAATCGCTAAGATTCGACTCAACAATCTTCATGATGGCATCAATACTGAAATCTTTCTGCTGCGGTGCTTTTGGTTGTTCGACTGGTTTAATAGGACTTTCAAAAGAAACTTTTCTGGGCTGCGGCTGTTGTCTTGGCTTTTGTTCAACAGAGACATTAGAAGAAGAATAGAAAGTTTGCTTCCACTTTCCTCGACTAATTTTCTGCAATACAGCTTTGCCCGGTTTGCACAATTCTGCACATGCACCAGAAATAGAAGCGGATGCAAAATTCTTACCGTAAGACCTAAGAACTTTTTCAAGATCTTCGGAAGTGAACACTTCTTTAACGCTTCTTCTGATAAGGACGCAGGCTATTTCCAACAAAAGTCCACGACCAATAAATTTCAAACTAGAATGTGCTTGTTTCTTGTATTCAGAATTTTCAATTTCATTCTTTACTGCTTGAGAGTATTTGCCATCTTTGACAATAACTCTAAATTTGCCACTTGTGAACATTGTGAGATTATGGAGCGTAGCGAAATTTATAACCCCATGTCTATCAACTTCGAGAATTCTACTCATTTCGTTAGTGTTAACCAATGCGTTCTGAAAATAGAACGCTTTAGTTGATAATCGCATGTGGGGTATATCATAAACACCACATAGTTCTTTGTTTTCAGAAATCTTTCCTGTAACTTCTTCAAAAAGGCTTCCTGAAAGCAGCAACATATCGAGAACATGCTCAGGGTCTTTTGAAACTAAATTTTTCAAAGCCAGCAAGTCTTGTGCAGAAATAGAAGAATGAGGCACGACTTTCAAAAGATTTTTCTCAGATTCGAAAAATTTTGGCATGATTTAGTCCGTAGGAGTTGGGGTTATATTGTGATTTTAGCACAAAAAAAAGAATCGTCAAGCGGGTTTTAGCGGTACAGCGGAACAACAGTTTTTTGATCTACATAAGGATTATTTTGCTTGCGTAGATCATACAAATCGCCACGTTCATTGATTCTAGCATAAGCTACAGGTTTTTGAGATCGGAAATCCTCCCATGCTTCCTCCCGAATCATAATAGCCCGATCATCGTCTATATCGTCAGGATCTGGAAATGAGAGATCGCTGCTGTAGTGCGGAAGGTTAAAAAACCCAAGCATGCTGCCTATAACCCAAAAAGAAACAATCGAGAAAAAAATAATTAAAGATACCAATATGGTTAATTGTCCGACCAACGATAAGAAGTACCAGATCATTTGTTTGCCTTTTGTTTGTATGAAAACAACTGCTAACCCTCCATCCCTATTGATAGAGGGTTAGCAGTCTAAATCACATGCTGATAGCCTTCTGGAGGTGTTCTCCGTGCTTATCAAACCACTTCTTACCCTCTTCGCAGCTAACGATGGTAGCCCTAAGCTTCTCATCGCCTTGCAGCAGACAATACCTGATGAACACCATGCTAGGCTCACCAGCCATATTGTTGATAGCATGCTTGAAGCAGTTGTTCACATCTGAAACAACGTGCTTTGATCGCAACAGATGAACACCGAGAGCACTAGAAACCGCATAGCTCATGGTGACATTACTTCGATCCTCAGTAAATGTCTCCCTACCACCAACCAGCTTGGCAATATCGGGAATCTTTGAGCAAACCTTTTGGTAAGCCATAAACTCTCTTGCCGCGCCCGCTCCGACAACAGCACAGATGTCTCTAAGCTCCGACTGATCGGCATGAAGCCTCTGAGAGACATAGTACCAGCTACGAGGAGAAGGATTAGCACTCTCATCATCGATAGGAGCCTGAATCAGATTGTCAGGCTTGAAGCTGATGAATCCGATAACATTCGGATGAACACCACTCCTCACAGCCCAGTTGCTCCAAGTATCCTTGTCCGGCTCGTAATGATAAATTGCAAACCGCTGACGAAGGGCGGAACTGATAGGGTGGATATGCGCCCGATCATCAGCCTTGTTGCCAGCAGCAACGATATACCAATCCTTCCCCAACTCATGTGGGCCAACTCTACGATCCAACACCAACTGTAGTGCAGGATTCTGAACACTAGGTGGAGCGGTATTGATTTCATCAAGAAACAAGATACCACGACCATTAGCAGGAATATGTTCTGGTCGAACCCATTCAACCTGTGTAGGATTTCCATTGCTATCCTTCTTGATAACAGGAAGTCCTCGCATATCGATACTATCCAAGGTGTTGAGTCGAAGATCGATCAGCAAATCACCATTGTCTTTATCAAGAGCTTGAACAACCTGTTCGCTCTTGCCTACGCCGGGACTACCAAAGATCATCATGGGCAGACCCTGACCCTTGTTGGTCTGAACAGATCGGCAACGACGAATTTCACTAGCAAGAGAGCCAGTAATTAGATTACCAGTAGAAAGCAACTTCTCAGACATTAAAAACTCCTTTGTTTCAAACTAAAAAATTAAGGTTAAAAACTCGTTCTCGCTCTTGGGGACACCCTTATAGGGTACAATTTTTTTAGCTGCCGCTATTTTAAAATTAGTGGCCGGCCAACTCTTGCCTAATTTTATCCACTCCTGTTTCTTCATCGAAAAATCTTTTAGGCCAATCAATATTATTTGGGAAAATACCTCCGCCATCATTATCAACGCATTTCGAACTGATAGCGTTTGCAAGCATAAATCTCACAATCTTTTGATTTTTTTCTACAAAAACGCTATAGAGAAATGCCCATTTAGGATGATCTTCAAAGAACACATCTAAATCTTCAGAATCCCATGCCCCATTATTAGGCATCTTAGCAATCTCGCCACGAACATATTTCGCATAAAGATACGCATACTTGGCATCTTTCAACATCTTTCTTTCTTCTTTTTCTTCAAGACGAGATCCAGAAGAAAGTGCTTTTTCGTACAAATCACTCAACGTAATAGTTTTACTCATAGTCAATTAGTCCTAATCATTATGCGTCCATCGTTAGGACACTTTTTTGTTCCTTGAATTTCATATTCTTGAACCAATTTACACTTCGGACAACGATATTTATACACTTTATTAGATGCCAAAACAGTTCCGCTAATAAGCATGGCAAAAACTACGAACAAGAAAACTTTACGATTCATTATTAATATCCTTCTTCTTTAAGAACTTTTAAAACTACATCTCTATCTAAAGAAATAGTAACCTTTTGGCCTGTGGTGTTCCATTGAACCCATGCGCGGCAGCAACCGCACTGAGGATTAAATTCTTCGCACTGTTTGCCGAAGTAGTTTAAAACTTCATTATATGTCATTGGCAAAGTGACATCTACATCATTCAAACTATCGCCATATCTTTTCTTTAGAAGCTCTAACTGTGTTTTAGAGGTAGAATCTATGTTGAGATTAGATTCTAGCTTCTTCTTTTTATTCTTAGCCATTTCAACCCTCGTAAGGAACATTAACTCTAATGACTTCTCCAAATGGAGGCTTAACATCTCCTGTCATAACCCACAGAGTTTCAAAAGGGGGCTTAGTATCAGGAAAGCTACCTTCTCCATCTGTAAAGAAACAGCAATAGTCAGGACGAATACGCTTTTCGATCAAATGATTAAACACAGGAATAAAATCAGTTCCACCACCACCAGCAAGTTTAGGAAGTGGTTCATGTGGAAGAATCCATCTACTTCCATGAACCTGAGCATCACAATCCATAAAATACACCTTAGCATTAAACTTCTTGCGAATATCCTCAAGTTCGCTTATTGCCTGTGAAAGGTCATTTTCGCTCATTGAACCAGAAGTGTCAATAGCATAAACGATCTTAGGTGAATCTGGGCCGATATTACTTGGAAAAATAAAGTCTGCACCGAGAAATCTTCGATTTGGATGTGTCCAACATGTATCTCTCTTTTCTGTTCGACTAATTCCAAACTTCATCTTTTGCTTAAAAGCTCTAAACCAATCAACTTGAGGACGCAACAGCTTGCTAATAGCCCGTTCAAAATCATTAGGCAACTTGCCTTGTGCTTTAGCAACAGCAAAAGCCTCTTGAGCACCTGAGTTGATCCATTCAGACAAAATCTTACGAGCTTCTTGTGGAGTTTTTCCACGCAAATCTGGAAGAGGAATGCGACGATCTCTAATACATGTGGAATTATTCTTCAGATCGTCTGGCGAGATGTCTTTCATGTCACCACCGATTCCACCATTTTCATCGCCATCGCCATCGCCATCGCGCTTCTTCTTCTTCTTCATATCTTTGATGAGTTCATAGATTTGCTCTGCACTCATATCATGATACTTAGTATCAAGGCATGCTCCTTCGATGCAGTAATCAGCACTTCCCGAAAACTGATAGTGAAGCAGAAGATTGATTGCAAAATCTGCTGCGACATTAAAGAGCATCTGATCTCTTTCGCCCTGACGCTCTGCATGTTCGAATGCAAAATGAGCAATTTCATGGGCAACAAGAAACAGCAACTTTTTATGATAGACCTTTCCATACTTGTCACGAAGACTCTGGAGGAAGTCCACATTAAAAATAATGTTTCCGTCCTTGGTAATTCCGGCAGTTGGCACAAGAAACTTGGTCAAACTATAGGAGCAACGCTCACTGAGAACTCCCCAGAAAGGAAACTCAAGACTATACTTGTAGCAAATCATTTCGATATCAGACTTAAACAATTTGTGTTCTTCCGAAGTAACTCCAAGAGAATTAAGAGTTTCCTCGAAAACCTTCTTGATTTCTTCTTCTTCTTCTTGAGTTAGCTTCTTATCAAAAATCAAGTTGCCATCTGAATCTGTGCCAGCAGGAGTAGCTCCGAGAAGCTCTCCTGCACGATTCAGGTATTCATCTGCTGTAGTAGCGTTAGTGTTCTTTTTAGTCTTAGCCATTATCTTCTCCTTGTTTTACTAGGTGCCTGTCGCACCATTCTAGGGTACAATTTTTTTAGCCCGTCCCGTCCCGCCTCTAGGTGACTAGTGGGACTTGAACCCACAACCTACAGAATCACAATCTGCCGCTCTGCCAATTGAGCTATAGCCACATTGGTGGATGTTGGATTTGAACCAACGAAGCCTTGGGCGACTGATTTACAATCAGCCTTCTTTAACCACTTGAATAATCCACCGAAATACTTTTTAGTCTGAGGTTTAACCTCGCTTTGCCAAATACATATTGCTTGCTGCTCCGTTATCTGCTGCCTCAAGTTGAATCACGTTGTACGCCAACTCTTTTAAGTAATCAAATAGTTTTGCATTTTTTTCGACATTATTGCATTCGAACAATATAGGAGGGAAAAAATTGTTTTGTAATGTTTTTTTAGCTCCTAACAAAACAAAATACTCATTATCTTCCACATCCATCTTTATAAAGCCTACGTCACTCAATCCAAGGCTATCAAGAGTCTCGATTCTTATTTTTTCTTCTCTTAAAACAGGCATTCCATCTTGTTCGTGAAGAGAAGAACCGCCTCCATCATTGCTAACGATCTTCAAAACGTTAATTCCGACTTGTTCTTCTGAACCTAAGCCAAAATTAAAACATTTTACATTTTTCAAATTAGATAAAGCTACACTTCCGCAAAGAGCATAATAAGTCATTTGCTGAGGTTCAAAGCTAACAACGCTTTTACTTTTCTCACTTAGTGATAGAGTATATGTTCCTGTGTGTGCTCCAATATCTACAAAGGTCTTATCTTTGCTACAAAATTTCTTGCACCACTCGATTACATTAGATTCAAAAAGACCTCTCTTACAATAATAAGTGATTAGATTTTCTGGTAAAATATAACTCAACTTACTATCGTTTAGATTAATTATCTGATTTTCGCTATCATCTGCAACAGATTTTTCACTACTTTTAGGCTTTGTTAAAATAAAATACTTCGTAGACATCAGTCAAACCTCTAGGGTACAATTTTTTTAGCCTGTCGAACTACAAATTCATATTTCGAATTAGTCATTGGAAAGATGTTGATATCTGATGATGAAACTTCGTAATTCTCTTTCAGTAGATGTTTACAGATTATCTCTTTAACTTCTAAATCAGAGAGTTTGAGTTTCCATAAAGGAAAGTCTTCAAAACTTTCGTTTACTTTCACTTTTCAATACCTTCTTTTTTGTTTTTGACAAATCGTTCAAATCAAATCTATATTAAGTCCAAAGACTGGTTCTTTCTGCGGACCATCTTCTACAGTTGACGGCTTTACACGCAGATATGGAGGCTTTGCAGACTTCTTATAATATCGCTCGATACGCTTGCTGAAAGATTCGATCTCTTTCACAACCTTGTAAGGAGTGGTGTCGCAAACTTCCTCTGCTTTAGCTCTTTCGATGGCGAGATTAAGAGCCGTCTTCTTAACAAATCTATCTTTCCTATTACAGTAGGAATAATTAACGCTAATCTCTCCATTTGGAAGTTTTACTGCGACAAGAACGCCCAGAGGTTTTCGCTTATTAGCTCCATTTCCTCCTACACGCAGATATTTAATCACAGTATGAGTTGGAATATTGACTTTTTCTTGCATTCTCTTGGACATGATTTTCTTCTCCTAAAAGTTAGAACTAATCATCGGTAAAATTAGACGAAATCATATGTTCCATCACAGTATCAACATCGTTGTTGATAAGATTCAATGGAGCAGTATCACAAAAAAGGCTAATCATCAAAACAATGTCGCTGATGCTGTTTCTAATAGCTTTGTCTTTGATAGAAGCTTTAACAGCGATCAATTTTACTGTAATGTCGCAAAGCAACTGTGCCTGCTTTTTTTTATCGAATTCTGCTTGCTTGCGAATATCGTTCATCTCTCCTCCGATCTGAGGATAGCACAAATTAGCCGCAACGTAAAGGTAGGGTACAATTTTTTTGGCGGACCAAATTTAAAAATTACCCAGACTACCCAATTTGACTTGCCATGCCTTTTTTAAACAAAATTTCTTGGTCAGGTTTTAATTTTTGAAAACTGCCTTTGAAAATAATGTAGCAAAAAGGCCAACACAAAACGTTTTTATCTAATTTATAATGATGAAGTTCTGAGTCTGTTCTCACCATGAAGTGTGGAGTAAGAGTTCCTGGTCTAACTCTGAGAATACATGTGGGATTTTGTTTTCTTAAAACCCACAATAAAAATATTGCACCAAAAAGACAATTTCCGTATTTCATTTATTTTTCTAAATAGTCAAAGTATAGCTTAATGTAGCTATCATTTGGATTTTCTATAGCACGCAATAACATCATGTTATGCATCGTCTCTGGTAGTTTGCTTTTGAGTAAACTCATAGAGTAAAGACAAGATGTTTCTGTGTCTTTCATAATAGTGTTTTCTGCTTCGATCCATCTGTTTTTAATTATGTTTTTGGCATATAAATAACTGGATTTGGCACAAGTCAATATTATATCTTCGCCTTCGGGCCATCTATCCCTAATTACCCAAAGAGCGTATTTCAAAGCTATTTGAGGATCTGTCTTGATAATTTCTTCTAAAGCTGTGACCCTACTGTTTAGTTCAGCAGCTTTTATAAATGCTTCAAAAGCGTTCACAAATTTCCTTCTCTTATTTCTTTATTCGAAACATTCATTGAAAAACCGTGACCGTAATATCCATTATGCGAATTAAAAAGATGTAAAAATTTTTCTTTATCTTGATTGATTAATCTAAAAGCTACCGCTCCTCCACCATCTAGGTGAGGATATGATAATTCTTTAAAAAAATCAATATCAAAAACATATCCATCAAGATCGGTTGGCTTGAAAATTTGTTGCCAAGCGGCAACCATTTCATTTTTCAAAGATGAAATTTTTTTGCAAGAATTTTCATCGACGTTGCCATCAAAAAAGGCATCGGGAATTTTTTCTAAAATGCTGCTAGCGATAAACCAGTTAGCATTTTCACAACAGCTTTGATAGCTATCATAACCAACATATACGTTGTTTTCGTCAACAAAATTATGCTTACCATCTTTTTCAAAAATTCTCATATTTTTTCTGTCTCCAGTTCGTCTAAACACCTGAAATCTGTTCCGTTTATAGTCATTTGCCAACTATGATGGAAATGTCCAAATCTCCAAATCTTCGGCTGATGAATATTAAATAACTCCTGCAAAGCCCAACTAGTGATATTATGATAAGGATGGGAGCCTGCGGGAAGAATATAACTATAAAGACTTTCTGGACAATCATGGGTTAGCATGATATCTGGTTTAATATCTCTGTAGAGTTCTCTAGCCTTCATAAAGTCTTCGATTTTAAGTTGCTCCTGCTCCCACCAGTCAATTCCAATAGTTCTATCTTGTCGGTCTACACTGTACGCTCCCCGATAAAAAAAGAAATCTATTCCGTGAAAATCAACTGTGTAGCCGTAGTCTCCAAGGTAATTTGGAACACTATTTATTTTATCGTAATTATCGTGATTGCCGCCTACAAAAACATGATTTTTTGGATCAACATTATCTAAAGTACGGTAATCAAATCCAAAATCGCCTAGCTGAATTGTGTGTGGATGACGATCTTTCTCACGAATTATTTCGTGATATCTCTTATATTTTCCGTGCAGATCTCCAATCAGTGTTACGTTTTTCATGATTTTTTGAAAAAAGAATTAAAAAAGGCGAACATGGGCAATTTCATGTGGGTTTGAGGTTCTATGTTACCATACTTATCGAAATCAAACCACTCGTCTGTTTCTATGTTGTGAAGTTGCGACCTGACATATGTTTCGTTATATCTACTGAAATTTAGCAAAAAATCTCTTGCTAATTCAGGCGTATTAAAACTTTTAAAGCACAAAGAAAAGTTAGTTCCGAATGTCAAAACAATTTCATACATTTTTTAGCTCCAAATATGAATAACCATGCACAAAATCTGTTCCGCTAAAATCTCTTGAAAACTCATCTTCTATTAATTGTTGCCAATTTCTGTCGTTTTTATGGCTCCAATTTTTAACTTTGACAAGCATTTCTTCTTTATTTAACGCCCAACTATAATGATGACACATGGGCTTGCCATCAAATCCTTTCGCTCCTAGTTCGCATTCTAAGCCTGAATATTTGTATATTCCTCGCTCCGAAGAATGAAATAGCATACTCTGCGTGATAGAACTTCTTTTGACCATCACAGGACTATCTTCATATTTTGTTGCTTGATAATCTTCAGATCTAAAATACCAATAATTTGCAAAAGATGTAACATCTAAAAATTCAGATTTATTATTAACCCAATCAGATAATCTATCTTTTTCAAAAACCTCGTCTGCGTCTACAAAAAGCAAATAATCAGCAGTAGACAATGAGTAACCGATATATCTTTGATGGACTGCGTACATGCTCTTAAAGTAATCTATTTTCACAAAATTACAATCAGGATTTTCTTTTTTGACTAATTCAATAGCATTTTCATCGTCTTTTTCACCACTAGCTAGTTTGTCGCTGTAGACTACATATATGGATTTAGATATAGGTCTAACACCGTCTATAGTTCTATTGACGAATTTGCTGCTATAAGAACAAAAAGGAATAACAGAATCTATTATTCTCATTTTTCTTTGCAATTCTTCAGCATGAGCTTCAATCTTTTTAACTCGTCTCTAGCATTTAGAATTAGAAACTTATCTTTAAAGTAGCTGTCTGCTACTTCGAGAATATGTTCTAACGGATTCGAAATAGATTTTATGTCTTTTTTAGTATTCATATTTTATATTTACCTATAATATCTTTAATTTCTTTCAGGGCTAATTCTTCTTTGTTCTGTATTGTCACACAATTATCTATAGAACCATAGTGGTGTTCTAAGCAATTTATTAGTAGTTGTTTGATATATTCCTCGTCTGGACCCCACGGTAAAGATGAAGAATGATACAATTTCTCTAAATCTTTTTCTTTGTCTGCCGCCCATCTCTCGATATCTTCTAGCGACACATCACCTCTTCGAATAGCCTTCATGTGTTCTCTTCTACCAACCTCTTGCAAATCTAAATCTCCTTCGACCAACATCTGTTCAGCTTGAGACAAAAGCCTAACTAAATGGTAGCAATACTTTGTATCAAATCCATACTTTTCTACCAACTCTCTTCGTTTAGTTCCAGAATCAGGATTTTTTTCTTTTGCTTTTTTCAACATACTGTAGGCGTAGCCCTTAAATTTGTGCCACATACCTTTATGCAAGAATTTCTTTCTATTTTCTCTTACAAGATTTCCAACATATGTTGAATGTAAAATATAATTTTGCGGCACAAAAAGAGAATCAACCATATTAGGGTTGTTTTCCATGCACAAATTAAAGTATTTCACTATAGAATAAATCGTAAAATCATATTCTTCTATTCCATCTTTTATATGAGCTTGTTGCCATTGCTCAAATCTTGATTTTTGTTTACCAAATCCTTGTATTTCTCCAGTAAGATGTGGAAAAACAATGTCTTTAGAGGGAATACAAAAGCCATAGATGTCTTGGTCGCTTGTATCTGTGCTTACTCCATAGGCAACGCTTCCCATTAGCACCATATAGTGTGTGTTTGACACAACAAAATTAGGAGCCGTTATCAGATTCTTTTTATTAAGTTTATCTAATATCATCTTTTACCACCTTCTAGATGGATCTCGCTTTTTAAACTTGGATTTGTATGTTGTAGTTGTAACTGTAGTGTGGTATGTATCTTTATACAAATCTTCAACTACTTTTAGTTTGCCAACGAAATCATCTCTCATTTTTTCAATTTTGGTCTGTGCTTCCAAAAGTTTTTCTTGAGGAGTTTTTGTCTTAAACAATTTAGAAATTTTATCAAAAATCATTTTCTTTTCCTTTGTAATTGTAGCTAAATTAAAGCAGAAAAACAATAGCAAAACTTATGGAAGTAGTACCCACGCAGGCTGGCAAGGAATCGCAGAATGCGGCCGGCGATGCGAAGTGCCTTCTAGGAATCTAAAGTATTCCGCCGCCCAGTCTTTACTGTCTTGCACAACATATAAAATCATCATGTTGTGCATTTTCTCTGGCAGTCTACCTTTGATTAAGAATACCGCATAAAGCAGAGACATTTTTTGACTTTCCATTATAACATCTTCTGCTTCAGGCCATCTACCTTTAATTATATCTAGGGCATAGAAATAACTATAATGAGAACTTGTCAGTATACAACTTTCAAGTTCTGGCAATCGTTCTCCTAGTAATTTTGCTGTTTCGTATGCTTGTATTGGTGTCATTGATTTTTTTTCTGATACTCTAACCACTTGTTGTCTGTAGCGTGGTTGAATATGTCTTTTACCAAATTATCGACATCACAAGACCACTTCGTTTCAGCTTCTGAGTCTTTTCGCCAAGAATAACCACCATTGGAATTCTTAACCTCGTAACCCTTTGCTTTTGCCCACTTTTTAACTTCACCAATCATCATGTATTCACCCACTCGAAATAGTCTTTTACACAATCATCATTTGGATTTCGTATAGCGTATAGTATCATCATATTGTGCATCTTTTCTGGGAGTTTGTCTTTGATTGCGTATCTAGCGTAGACTAGAGATAAATTCGAATCAGTTATTATGAGATCTTCGGCTTCAACCCATCTGCTTTTGATAATGCCGATAGCATAACAGCAGGAATTCTCTGGACTGGTTAGCACAATACTTTCAAGTTCTGGCAATCTTTTACCAGCACGCCAAGCTTTTAAGTATGCTTCTTCTGGTGTCATTTGATAAACTCGAAATAGTCTTTTACATAATCATCATTTGGATTTCGTATAGCATCTCTGAAAATAATCTATTACATGGTCATCTTTTGGATTTTTGATTGCATGTAACAACATCATCTTGTGCATCTTGTCCGGTAGTTTGTCTTTAATGGCATATCTGGAGTAAGAGTTGCTGTTGGCTGAATCAGTCATAATGACATCTTCTGCTTTCTCCCATCTGCCATTAATTATTTTTATAGCATACTCGGTAGCAGTACACGGAATAGTCGCAATAATGTCTTCAAGTTCTGGTGATCTTTTACCAATTGAAAAACCATCAGCTAATGCTGTATTGAAGGAGTCCAATACAAGCGTCACACGTGTATCGTGTACTCGATTAGCTTCATCCTCGTGGTTAATTGTACGAGTACGTGAAAGTCGGGAGAGAAAACTCGCCGGCAAGATCTCTTCGAGACGCTTACAAATCTCGCATGTGCATGTTAGTGTCATTTGATAAACTCAAAATAATTTTTTTACATATAGTTAAAAAAGTTTAAAACCAGACCAGTAACTTCTGGCATATCTGCACGTTTCGTGAAATGCTCTACATGCTGGAACATCTAACATTTTTTGTGGTGTCATTAAATACTCTCCTCCCAGCGCTTTTCGCAGGAGACTCAGCCGTGTGGCGTTATTTTGTTTTTATCATTGATCAAATTAAAATAGTTTCTTACACATGATCTATCTGGATTCTCTATAGCATGTAACAACATCATATTGTGCATCTTGTCTGGTAGTCTACCCTTTTTAAAATCTCTGGCATATCTCCAGATCTCATACGAATCAGTCATTATGATGTCCTCAATCTCTGTAGCTTTTTTATCACTAATTCTTGCCCACTGAGTCAGAGGATCAGTTATCTCGACCATGAAGTAATAATACGCTTCTGTTGGCGTCATTTGATTCAAAATCCTTATAGTTTCGTACCATGGCTCTTGGCCATAACCTCTTTTTGATCTACACAAAATTCCTAATGGGTCCGAGACCTTTAGGCAATCATCCATCATTTTCCTCTACAATGAATAAGGCGAAACAAACCAGTGTGCTCCTCCGCTTATAGGGTACAATTTTTTTCGAGCAAAATCAAATTTTGAAATTAGCCGCCGCCGCTTATTTGCAGACGACAAGGCAAACCCCTGATAGGGCATAAAAATCAAATTTTGAAATTGCCTATCTAAATAACAGAATGGATAAAATACTTCTACTCATTTTAAGCCCTCTGTTTGTATTGTACGGAGTTTTGTGCCTAATATCTTTTTTTCTCAGATATCCATTTACATTAAAATCAACAAATGGAAATATAGATCTATTTGTAATCAAAGATGCAATCCATTCTGATTTTATGATTGAATCAAAACATTTAAACATCTCAACAGACATGCAATACACAATGTTTGGCTGGGGAGATAAGAGAATATTCTTGGAAATACAATCATGGAACGAATTAAAAGCTATAGATTTCATCAAAGCATTCTTCGGTCTCAACCAAACAGTTGTAAGAATAGAACACATAAATGAAACGCCAAAAAAGAAAATTAAAAAATATAAAATAAATGAAAACCAATTAAATATACTTAAAAAGTATGTAGATTCCTCTATCTCAGACCTGCAACCAATAGAAAAAAAGAAAACCGATTACCAAAATGGCACATATTTCAAATCAAACTTAAAATACAATTGTATTAACACATGTAATAATTGGGTGAATCTAGGATTAAGGAAGATAGGAATAAGCAATAAAATATGGTGCCCACTCAGTCTTTGGATTTAACGTATTCTTCAAAAAATCTAGCTAAACAAAAAATAAAAAAATCCATTATACATATCGACAAAATCATATGAAATAAAGACTCGCTATAAGCAAAAACAAAACAAAGAAACAAAAGCGACAATAATAATAATATTTTTATTTTTTCCAATTGTATTTTCTCCAGATATAACTAGAATAGTTATAGGAGAAAACAATGGAAAATTACGAAAAATATCTAGCAACACTGAACAACATAATCGCAGCAGATGATCTATATTGGTGCGAAGAAGAAAACAAATATATTGCTCTTTCTGAGGAAGAAGTTAAGCAGGTTTTACAAAACTTCATTATTAACAACAAAAATCAAGGCGATGCAGTATCAGAGGCAATGAAAGTTGTTCAATGGGCTACATGTGCAAGAGTTGGAACAATACTATTGAAAAACTTTCTAGAAAACAAAGTTTTAATTTCAGTAGATGAAGAAGGAGAAATTTGTTTTTCTAAGAACCCAAACATCTAAGTTCTTTTTCTTTTTTTTTTTGACTCTATCTTTTCTTCTTCCGAAATGATAGTTGGCACAATACAAACAATAATAAGGCTCGCCATCATAATCTGGAACTCGTTCAACCATTCTGTCTAGACCTTTAGCAGCTTGCTTCTCGTCAGAATATATGGTCTTGCCAGTAGTTGCACAAATGTTCATATATAAAATCCAACTAGCTTTTGATAATCTTTAGGCAAATACTTGTTATCTTCTATTTTTATATAACTCATATCTAAGTAATTTCTATCATATAAATCTTTAGAATTATTCATTCTTTCTTCAATTTTATCTAACTCCGTATACTCTGAGTTATTGAGTTCCTGATGTGAGAAATTTTGAATCTTATTTTGAATAAAGTGCTTGTCGCCAAAATAAGATAAATGCCATCCACCATTTAAGATTTCTTCATCACACTTTTTATTTCTAATATCGTTGCAACTGATATTTAATTCCTTGTATTTTTTATACGATACAATTTTACATAAAGTCCATTTACTTTGAAATATTGTATTTAAATTATAATAGTACAAATCCATTTGAAGCGTATGAAGATCAACTAATATATCGCCTTTTTTGATTTTGATCAAAGTGTGTGGATCAGGAATTTCATCTGCATCTGATAGTATTATTACATCTTCATCGGATATATCTTTTACTAGATCTATTCCTCTTTGAATAGCATTCCTTTGAAAATATTCATTTTGCCAAACATCCACATTGTTAGGATGTTTATATGGAAAATCATCCACAATAATATGGATTATTTTTTCACTATCAAATAGATGTTTGTTTTCGTTGAAAAATAGCCTTTTTTCTTTTCCAACAAAAGTATGCGTAGATTCAACAATTACAAAATAATCTACAACATCATTTAACAAATCAAGTCTATATTTTAGCAAGTCTAATTCGTTGTAGAAAATAAAACAATCAATTATTCTAGTCATTTTATTTTTTCGTTCTGCTTTTCAATCAACTTCTCTATCGGATTGTATTCCATTATGCCTTTATTTTTTTCTTGCACACTTCCTAGAAATTCGTACGGGACATGTTGAGCATATTTATTTTTAGGAATATACTCAGGGATTTCTAAAGATTGTGAAAAATAAAAAATAAAAGGCAATAGCATACACCCACTTTCTTTGTAGCTTACTCTACGTTCTTTTTATACAAAATTTTGTATTTTTTAATATCCCATCCATCTGGAAGCTCCCACTCACCAGAAATCAATAATGATAGCTGACTCGCTGCTACATCGATGATAGATGTTAAAGTTCCGTCTTCTTCTCTGGTTATTATAGGCTCACCACAAGATGTTCTTTCTACATAATTTTCAGAAGAAATTAATAAGTGAATTTCATCTGTAGAAAAATATGACAAATTATCTACGACTTGAAAAATATTTGGCTGCATCACACCTTGTGTTGGAAAATACAAGATCGTATCGGTAGTATCCTCTCTATACTTTTTTGCAAATTTAAGTGCTTTTTGATGAAAATCTATTCCTCGAAGTAATTCTTTTTGAATTTTACTTGGGCTTTGTTCTTCTAATATAGATTTTATATCTTTTAAATGTTCCTGCTTTTCTTGATATTCTACTTCACGACGATCTTCATAATCTTCATCTTCATCATCTAACACCTCTAATAAATCTATGCAAGGAAGATTGTCGTCTCGGCGGATTCCCCAGTAACTCATACATCCGCAGAAATACCAAGCACTATCACCAGACTCCCGCCAAACCCACACCCAATCGCCTGAAGGAGATCGTTCCTGCACGTATCCAACATGTATTTCTGAGCCTTTTTGATATAAAAATCTGAGACCCAGCGGTATTGTTCTTAATGTGTAACTCACTTCTCGCTCTCCAGTTGTTTCAACGTATTAAATATGCTCAATAGCTTGTCGCTATCAAATTCTTTTTCAAAAGGAATAAAGACCCAACAATTAGCACGAGTGTCAGGTCTAAACAAAAAATACCCATCTGGACTTCTGTAATGATGATCGTTAATTTTTTCTAAAGAGTTCATAACTTTTCTGTTCCAGTTCTAAATCCTTCGTGTTGCTTATAGCTCCCCATTCCCATGCAGTCGGGACAGTTTGCCGCTTCTTTTCTTGGCTCAAGATTTTTGTACCGATCCATTATTTCATCATATCTTTTTTTAGCCGTTTCGCAAAATTTGTCTTTAGAGCATTTTTCACACTTATCTGATGTGATGTGGATGTTGTACCACACGGAGAATGACGCTTGAAGCATGAGCAAATTTATGTCTTGCTCGGTTTCTCCAGTTCCATTACATGTTTCACAAACAACTAAAACGTATTTTTTTTCTTCTTTATTTTTTAGATTTTCTAGTCTCTTTGATTTCAAATAATCTATTCTCTTTGATTTTAAATAATCATACAAACTATAATTTGGTAAAAAATAAACTAATAAAAGCGATAAAAGCAATAAAATCACGACAATCAAATCTCTATACTTCTCAAACATACACTAAGAACCCCACTTCAGTAGGCATGAATCCGTTAAAACTAATCTTATTGTTTCGAGAAACATCTCCAAACATTTCGTTTAATTCTAAAGTGACGGCGGCAGAAAATCTAGCAACTTCTTCTGTTTGTTTAGCCAACTCTTGAGAACTATAGAGACTATCCATTCTATTCTCATCAGCAAAATCATACTTAACTTTCAATATTTGAAAATTTGATCTGTGCTCGGCTAAATTATCATAATTTTCTCCATAAAATAAATTGTTTGTTGAAGAAAAAACTCTTAGTGTAATAGGAATAGAAAGTCTTTTCCACAACATAATATGTTCTGTTGGACTAGAAGTGCTTTCGTTTACAACTCTCTGAGTTTCAAGACAACTCGCAACAGCCACTTTTCGGTCATGATCAGAAATTTCCTCTAAAAGCCGTGTTTGTTCCCATCGACCCAACAATTCTTCTAAATTTTTCATTTTTATTCCTTTTTTATTCCTTGTTATTTTTAATAGTTGCAGTGTAGGATTTTCACCTACATCGCCTCCGTTTTGGGGAAGATTTTTAATGTTAAGCTAACTGCAACTAAAAACAATAGAGTATGGATAATTATTTTTCTACCCAACCATACCATTCTTTATTGTAATAGTAACGACACCCTTTTTTATCTTGTAATCAAGTGAACAGAAATCTGATTCTTCAGGACTATAAAGATTTTCTTTTTTGTAAGCTTTTATAGCAATATTTTTAAGAACCTCAATAGTTTCTATGGCATCTTTAAACTTTTTTAATGTATCTCCATGTTGTGGTTGCACTCTTATGATTACTTCATCTTCCTTATAAACAGCGTTTTCACGGATTTTTTTGAATTCTACTTCTTTTAATTCTCTCATTTTTTTATTCCTTTTCTGCTTCCATCTTCTAGTGCTGCGGCAGTGTTGAACTCTTTGCTGGCGATGAGGCTCCTCATCTTGAGCAGGGCGTGGGCGTATTCCTTGAAAAACTCTTCAAAACGTTGAGACATATTCTTAGCACTAATCCCGGCAAATTCGCCAACCGCCTCTCTTGCACTCTTGCCGCTCTTTACATCCCCTTGCCAACCACATTTATAGGATGCAAAAACGGGAGTCTGTAATACTTCCTTAACTCCAGGAATATCATTCCGTAGCTCTTCGACAGTGCTGTAATCATCAAGATTAGCGACAAATATCGGCGTGACCAAATCTTTAGATTCATCAAGCAAATCAAGCAACATGAGATCATAGATTGAATAATAAGCGACAACCAACAACCCGAATTGTTCTGGGACGAGGTCACAGTCTGGCCACCAAAGCAAACGACTTTGCCTAACGATTTGAGCAAGCCGCTGAATCGCCTCTCGCTGTTCCGTCACAGGATCCATGTCCGTTCTAAGCAAATCTTGAAACTTATGCATATTTAAGGACTTTCAAAAAGATTGAATCTTTTCCCTTTATTTTGATCTTCTAGTGCGGCAGCAATCCTCTCGGCAGCAATTCTCAATCCTCTCAATTCACTAATTAATTTGTTCTCTGGTGTAGTCGCATCTTTCTCGGCGGCTAGAATTCGATCCTCTCGATCATCCTCCCATGGATTCGGACTACCACCAAGCAGGCCGACTCCCACCCCCGCAGTTAGAGGAATGCAAACAATAGCTACAACGGATGACTTATACCAGCAGAATCTTGGTATTCTCATTCATTTCCCTTCAATGGAAAGTTAAAAAATATTCTGCTACTGATTATATCACAGCAATGGCAAAATGCACACAAGGGACTCATTATTCTCTTGTCATTTCTGTAATCGTCGCCCTCGCCATGAATATATTTGATAGCCAACAAATGTTCTTCTTTTAGTTTTAATTTAAATTTATCAAAAAACCACTGTTTACATTCTGTTTCTGTCTTGATTATATTTTTACCAAAATCAGAGTAGTAAATAGGCTTTTCTAAATCATGCAAAAAAAGAACCAACAAGGCATCAGAAAGACTAAAATCTAGCTTTCTATCTTGGCTTAATAATTCATATAGCTTTTGTGCATAGTTACAAACTTCTTCAATATGATCAAAATAACCACCAATCCAATTTTGGTGGTTATGACTAGAACCTTTAGCCTCCGAGCAGTTTGCTAGTATAAACTCATAAAGCTCTAAGCATTGACTTCGGTTGTCAATATCAATTAGGTTTAGTGTTTCCATCTGTCTTTATACTTTCAAGGTCTTCTTTAAGTCTGGCGTGAAAACTTTCCTCACTATCATCGCTAGACAAAAGACAATCGACTCTTTGAGTGCAAACGATTGCCTTCTTTAAAATATCCAGAGCATTGTGTAGTTCTAAGATCGTTTGAGGGTCTTTAAAATCCCATTTAAGAAGATTTTCATACTCTGATAATTTTTTATTTTCCCAATCTCTGATCACTTGTTCAATGCTATCAGCAATAGCATTTAAATCGTATTGTTTGTATTCAAAATATCCCCCGCTCATACATTCTCCTTTTCTGCACAAAGATTTTTTTCTAACTTAAAAAGCTCAAAATCACCAGCCTCTTTAGAAACTATTTCCAAAAAGCTTCTATCCATATAAAAAGGCTTTATTTGCGAATAAAGCGGTATACCCTTGAAACATTCATAATTTTCATCTCTTTTTGAAAGAATGGCAAGGCACAGAGAGTAAAGACGCTCTACATCATTCCAATTGCCGCCTGCACACCAATCTAATTCACAACCCCCAAAACTATTGACAAAGCCAGCCCTGACTCTCCAACCAAACATCACACGAAAAACCCCAATCTCAATAAAGCCACTCTTTGATTCTTTTCTAAAAATCAAACCTTTGTCTTCGTCATCTTCTACAGAAATTAATTCCATAAAATAGCTTTCTGCGAATTAATGAGTTCCGTCAATCAAGCTGACGCCGTGCTTGATCCCTGATACAAAGGAATCAAGCTCATAGCCCATTCTAGCCTCGTTTATGTATTTGCCAATAGAAATCCCAATTTCATTGCCTAAGTCGCTTAAATCGCATCCTAGTGGCAATTTGGTGGTTTTCTGAAGGTGTTCTATCAATTCAGAGGCAATGTCTTGGAGGTTCGTGTGATTACTCACTTCATCCATCTCTGCTCCACTTATTACCCAATAAAAAATATTGCATAGTTCTCCAGAATATGTTTGGCTCTCTTCCTTTTTGTGGGATAAAAAGGAAGCTATCTATTCCAAACAACCTACACTTCCACTCACTAGAATCATTTATGTTTTGATTTAATATTATAGAGTTTTGTAATGAAGGATCAAACCACTCCAATTTACCTTTCGATTCAATTTTCATTTTATTTTCTTTCACGTAGATGTCCGGGCAAGACTCGAACTTGCAACCTAGGGAACCAAAATCCCTTGCTCAACCAATTAAGCTACCGGACAGTAGTTTCATTTTTAACAAATTTTAAAACGAAAATCAAGAGCTACTAGTCCGAGTTGAACGGACAACATTCACATTACAAATGTGACGCTCTGCCATGTCTATTATTAGGGTACAATTTTTTTAGCGGGCAAATTTTAAATTAGCCCCGATTTCGCAGCCCACTTCAGCTTGACGGTTCACAAGCTCTTTGAGTGCCACTGCGTCCCGACAAGCTCCTAGTAGATATTATATTTCAATCTACGAGGATTTACTTGTTGGAGCACCATGCCATTGGCGGAAAAAATCGTGCGATGCCATCAGACCAACAGCTGGTACAACTTCTCCGTAGAATCCTCTCGTTGTTCCGTCTGTATGTGGCTGCCATTGTGATGCTGGGAACTCTTTTGGTTGATATGGCTCTATTTTAGACGAATAACTTTTGGGCGAAGACTTCTGGTATTTAATGTAATCAACATCATTTTTAATGTCTTTAGAAAGTTCTTTTGATTTGATTTCATCAAAATTCATTCCTTTTACTTCAAACTCAATAGAGATTGTACATTCTTCGCTATCGAGATAATTAAGATCTGAGAACTTAATGGTTGCACTTCCTAAATCAAAAATTATTTTATCTGTCTCGTCTCCTGATCTATCGTAATAAACCAAAGTTCCCTTGAATTTAACGTATCCGAGTTTTGATACAATCAATTTTTTGAAATCTCGATTATCTTTGGCGTCGTAATATACAACTTTTAATGAAGTAAATTTCTTGTGCGGTGGGCCCAGGACGAGATTGCTTGAAACCACTGGGAGTTCTACTGATTTTACAAAAACAGACGAGTCGCCTAGTTGAACTTCATCTTCTTTGGTATCAAGATGAAAAGTCCAGCGGAATTTTTTGTTAATTGTCATTTTTGTATCCTTTTGTTAAATCTGGCTTGATCTCTAGTTCAGGTAAATCTTCTCTTGAAAAAAATTGCAATTTGAATACGTTGCTGTGTAAACATTGAAACTACGGACTTCGTCCCAATCACTAAGTGGCATTATACGAGCATCCAACAAACTCCACGTTTCTCTGATGCCGTTGTCATAGTCGCAGATTATATGAGCTTCATCGTGATTCTTGGCAATTTCTTCTATGGGGACATCAGTAGAAAACTCAATTGAGGTCCAGAATTTAAAACTTGAATCAAGTTTAAAACCTTCGTCACAACTGATTTCTTTGATAAGAACTGACGGGCGTGTTGTCTTAATTACTTTTATTTTCATTTTTCTACTTTTTGCGAAAACTCTTGGACGGCTAGTCGGGGTTTGCGATTTAAAAAACTAACCAATCCCGGCTCGTCAGTAATTTTCAAATCTGGGATGATTTCTTGGAAAATGCCTGCTATTTCTTCGGCAGATATGTCTTCACCTTTTGATTTCAATCTTTTTTCTAGTTCATACAAATCTTCTCTTGAAAAATCCATGTTTCTTGCCTTTTTGGGAATTAATGGTTTGCTGAAAATTTCTCTTTTTTGAAATCTTCTTTCAATCTTTTCTTGAACGGTTTCCGGCTCTTTTGGTTCATGAACACCCACCCACAAGCCTTTAACCACTTCTTTTAATATAGTAGGTTTTTTAATTTTGTTTACCATAATCATCTAAATTCCTGTTTCCCATCTCATTCTTGACAAGACCAATTCCTCGATATCTTTTACTTCTATTTTCAATTGAAGCAACTCTATATCAAAAGGGAATGGCTGCTCACTTTCGCTATAATGATCATACCTAACGTAATTAGAATAAATACTAAGTAAATTTTCGTTAGTCAAATCTTTTAGAGATTGAAGTTTTTCAGATTTTGTCACTTTAGTGGGCTTTCTGTTGTTGTGGTCGCTATTTGCTTCAAAGTTTTAAAGCTATATCTTCCGCCATCCGTCATATTGTAAGTTTCTTTTGTGTAATAATCTTCGCAAACAAAGTAACTTCCTGTCATTTTAGGAGGACTGACTTTGTAAACCAAATACAGTCGGTTATCGTAAGAGTTTTTGTATATTGTCATGTGTTTTCAATCGCCATCTATGACGCCATCTATGAGTTTGAGCACATGGGTCATAACTTCAAAAGAATATTCTCTGTGATCATTCTCTAATTTTTTTATGGCATCAAAAGCTTCAAGTAATTCGTAATAAGGACCAGCCACAATCTTATCGACCTGTTTTTTGTCTTCTTTTCGGATAACGTAGTAAACTTCAAATGTACTCATGGTTTTCCCTCATATATTTTTTTTAATCTAAGATATTCTTTTTTATCATTAGCTTCTTTTTCTAGTCTCTTTTTCTCTATTTTTTCTTCTTTAGCTTTTTGTCTTGCCTTTTTTTGGTTCTTATATCTATTTATTCTATTGTCATATTCTTTATCGGTTTCTATCCTATTAAGAGTAAAGTCAAGGGTGTGGGTACATTCACAAACATAGCAAGTATCGTAATCATTATAATCCAGCTTTTCATGTTTGTTGAAAGAAACAGCTATCTTATCATTGGGATACTCTTTCTTGATTTCAGCAAACATAGTAATAAAGGAATCTATGTCGGTGTGAATCATATCATCTAAATCAATAGTTCTAATATTCTCTGTGATATATTTCTTTGTCATACTAATAATCCTAGCAGCATTTAAAACAATATCTTCTACTCTTGGAACATGAAGCTCTGAATCTACTCATTTATTTCTATTTTTCGAATCATTGGATATGTATTGAGCGGAATTTCATCACAAACCAAAACTTCTTTTTCTCCATCTTGGACTTGATACATGAAAGAGCCTTTGCCTAAAACTCTAAACTCTACATTCTTTAACTGAATGACTCTTTCGTCAGTATCTTTATCCATGAAAGTTATGCTGTCTCTGTATGTGTAAATAGCTTCTGGTTTATTTTTTTGCTTGTCGCCAAGACCAAGAGTGAAGATGATGCCCAAGACAATGAGCGTTGGCAAGATGAAAACGCAGGTAAACCAGAATAAAATTCCAAGTCCGCCGCCGAGCCAAGCGAAAGCGACTGAGCGATAATCGGCATCTTCATTCATTTTAATTTTTCTCATATTTCTTTTTTAGTCGTGCCAACTCTGTTTTTTCTTTTGTCTCGATATCTGAATGATATTTTTTAAGAGTAGACTTGATGTATTCGGGTTTATCTTCCAAAGAAAAAATGCAGATTTGATCTAGGTAATTCTCGCTGTATATATCGTCATCATCAAATTCTTCACTCATTTCCCCATAGATTTCCTCGTAAGCACCACAAATTGCGTCCTCTAATTCTTCCGTTCCATCATAGATGTAAATTGCCCCTGACGAATAATCGAAAAGGCTCAAACCACCCCCGTCATCTCTTAGGACTATGTATCTTCCATCTTTAGGAAGTTTCGTCTCTTTTGCTTTTGCTTTTTTATTCATGATTTACCTTCATATTTCTTTTTTAGTCGTGCCAACTCTCTTTTTTCTTTTGTCTCGACATCTGAATGATATTTTTTAATAGTAGACTTGATATATTCGAGTTCGTTTTCCACAGATAAAATTACGATGTCGGATCCATCCCATTCTTCAAGTTCTTCAATTTCTCCGCCGATTTCCTCATACGCCCCACAAATGGCGTCCTCTATAGATGTGATGTCCTTTCCATCATAAATACAAGCTCCAGAAATGCCTAGAGAAGTAAAAGGTTCTAAAACACCGTAGCCATCATGTTTCAAAATTATGTATTGTCTATTTTTGGGAAGTTTCGTCTCTTTTGCTTTTGCTTTTTTAGCCATGATTTTCTCCGCTGCAATTAAAAATATTATATTTACCGTCAAAAGTCCAGCAGAACCATTCATACCATGTTCTTGGTCTGTTTGCAACCCACAATTCTTCCTTCCACAGTTTGTCTAATTCTTCTCTAGACAATGTTTCGTTGAGGCTTAAAACTTTAAAGCTTTTAACTTTCATCTTGTTCCCCACATTCTCTTTTTAATGGCAAAGTTTTCCCATTTGTTCTTGAATTCTTCAATGTCGGGGAAAAGTGGGATATCATATTTGTTGCAAACAATATCCACATTTCCTTTTCGCCAAAAGCCTTCGGGACAAATCACATATAATTTGTTAGTATTTGCATAAAGTCCTAATTCCAAAAGACTTATTGGGCTTTTAGTTTTAGGATCAAAATACATCACGATGTAATTCGCTTGATCCAGAGCGTTTAATTCCCAATTCACTTGTTGGTAAAATTGAGGGCTTTCAAATTTTTGCTCCCAAGTGCTATCCCAATCATCTCGTCTTGGATTGTACACTGTATAGCCTTTGCCGGATAGATGTTCTCCAAGATCTTTTTGCCAATCAATTGCTGAACCCATTTCGATTGAACCAGCCAAAAAAATTGAATATTCGCTGTCTCTGAGGGCTATGTTTTGTGGGGGCTTGATTATCATTTTAAACCTTTTGTTTTCTTGTTAATTTGTTCTTGGACAAGTAATTCATTGCCTTAACAATAGTGCCATTAAATACTAATTCATTATCATCGCTTATCGTTACCTCGCACTTTTTGTGTTTATCACAAAAGTTTACATGCACATGCTTGTTAAACAAACTAAAGTCTTCGTAGCCACCACTTAATCCGTAGCCATGACCACAAAACTCAAATCCTTGGCTCCCCAATTCTCTCATAGCTTCCGCAATATCTTTGCGTATTCCGTAATGAGCTATTTCCCTCTCTATTGCTTTAATAGCTTTTAGTGATTTTTTAATTATATTGCTAGGAAGTTGAACTTCTTCAATAAGAAGACGAAAAGGTTTTATTTTTCCTTTATATCTCGGATATTCAGCTTCTATTTCTTTGATGATGTTCGGGATATCTTTTTCTTTGTAATAATGCCTATAGTAGTGCCCTCCTTTTCCACCGGGAACTATATATTTCCCACTAACTTTAGCTCTAAATTCATAATTGTTATACTTGATTTGTTTCATGTTGTTTCCAATATTGTTTCAACGGTTGGATTTGTTAAATTTTTGAATGAACCTTGTGCTGCGGATAAGTTACCATAGCAGCTAATATCAAGCCACAAGATACAGCAAAATTTGTATTGAATAAAATATTCAACATATCCAAGAGGATATTTTCTTTCAACTAAGCGATATTTTGTTTTGAATAAGTCTTTCATGAATTTATATCTTCTCCTAATATTTTAAGTTGAGTTTTGTAAGCATTCTGAAACTGTTCTTTGGTTTTATATGTAACGCCCCAGATTCTTTGCATAGCATCACATGCTTCAGAAGAACCTTGGAACTTATCATTTAATCCCGAATAGCAAGGATAATCAAATTCTTCATAAAAAAAATGTGTATTCCAAATATGGGAGGTATATAAATCAAACTCTTTATTTGTCATGATTTTTTCTCGTATTTCTTTTTCAATCTTGCGAGTTCTTTTCTTTCAATAGCTTCTTGTTTTTTTCTTCCAATTTGATTCTCTTACTGTACTCTTTGTCTGTTTCTAACCTTTCCATCTCTACAACAAAACAATTCAGATCGTCATAATGATTTTTTTCTACTCTTAAATAAAATTGATTCGCTTCTGGGTGAAGAGATTTTATTTTTTCCAGATAATTAATTGCATCATCTAAAGTAAATGTGCCTAAATCAGATGACTCATTAAAAGAAAAAGCATCAAGCCCTTGTCTAATATATTTCTTTCCATTTTCCACGATCCAGCCATTATCGCATTTGTTGCAACCAAAAAAATCAATATCACCTGCTGTTGATGTTTGAATTTCTCCCTTATTGCATTTGTTGCATATCATGCTTTTTTCTCGTATTTCTTTTTTAGTCTTCGGTACTCTTTTTCTTCAAACTTTTCTTTTTTTGTTTCTTGTCTAGCCGCCATTTTTGCTTTTCTTTCTTGTTCTTTTTTTTCTTCTTTAATTCTATTATCATACTCTTTATCGTTTTCTAGTCTTTCAATCATTACATCGAAATAATAAGTTTCATTATGCCTATCATATATTTTCTCTAAATAAATATGTTTCATTGTCGGTGGCTTCATCGAAGGGAATTCAGACTCTGCCTTCTTAGATTTTTCATTTAGTTGAGAAATAATACTCTCGAAACTTTGTCCATCAAAATGATCTAAACTAATTGAACTAATTTTTTGTGTAATATACTTTTTTGTGAAATTTACGAGCGTTGTCATTTGAATTTTCCTTTATCTTGAATTAATTTTTTAACCCCAAGAACCTTCACTCCAATCACATCATTATCATATGATAAATATAATTCTAATTTATCATTTACGGGCTTGGTGTAACAGCTTTCATCTTTAAAATAAACCTGTATTTCATCCATGGATTCGTTGTAATAAGAATAAGGTGTGAAGTTACCCATTGTTGGTAGCTCTTCTTTTATTCGTTCAAGGAACTCTTTGGAAGAAATTTCTTTTGGTGCTACATAATCTTTAGGAAATTCGTAAGGTTTCGTAGTAGAAATAATTTTTTCAAATTCTTCTGCTTCTTTTTGCGTCAGCCTACCGGTAGCGTCCCGCAAACTAAAATGAAGTTTTTCTTGCAGCATATCAATCATTGCACGAGAACTCATTACTATCTCATCCAGTATTCTTGGAACATCTGGATTTGATTCATTATAATAAGAATTTGCGGTATCTTCAATTTCTCTTGCTAGTTCTACTAGTTTTTGTTCGTTCATGGTTTCCCTTGTAATTGAATGAGATTGGAATTGATTATATTTCTTTAAATGTTCTTCTGCCTGAGACACAACACTTTCTATAGTGTCCCCAGTAAAAAGATGAGGAGGAGTTGACATTTGTCCAAGGGAGAATGCCCAACCTCGCCCAACCGGGTGAAAGAGAACTCTAGTTAAAGAAGTTCCCGGAGGATTTTTCACATGCTTTTCAAGCTCAAGAATACGATTTTCAATAGTATTGTCAAGTTTATCGAGGCCAGTGGAAACTGATTCCGCAACAACTTGTCGAAAAGTCGCAGAGAATCCATCTTCGACCTCTAGTTCTAAATATAATCCTGAGTTCCATTCAAAAACAACAGTGCCGTTTACTGAGGTAATGACTCGGGTTGGAGCTTCATTGCTTGCTAGGATTTCTGCAATCCGCTCCGCATTCTTAAGTATCAATAAGGTCGGAGCAACTGCTCCGTCTCCATCCCAATCATCCGTGAGGTTGTTCATCGCCTTAATTGCGGCCAACACTCTGCTCCACCTTAACTGGGTTAGGGTTGAAGGATTAAGGCTTGATGATGAATCAGGAAAATCGTCTGGGAGGTTTTTCATTTGAAGGTCCAATTTTTTAAATCCACAATATCAATCCATTCGTATTCACTGCCATCGATCAAATAAGAAGTGGATGTACTTTTTATTTGCCCTTTATTTTTACCTTTAGAAAAATATTCGTGATGTTCTTTCACTTTAACATAATCTTCAGCTTCTTTCGAAGTATCGAAGCATTTGATCCAATCACCAGTGCCGTCGAGGGGATAATAAAAATGACCAGCCAATAATAAATATAGTTTCATTCTATGGTTGCTTTTTTAGTGGTAGTACTGCCTTGATTTTTAAACTTCTTGCTGCGGATTCGTTTTCCGCTTGTCGGTCCAACAGGACCATGCAAATGCCCCAACCAATCCTCTTCTTCTGCCGGTGAGTTATCCTCTTCTTCTGCCGGTGCCTTGACCCATTCATACAATTCTGCCTTGCTGAAAAAGACAGGCTTGCCTAACCTCTTGAATTCTTCAACCTCGCCATCTGCACCAGAGCTATCATGTTGATGGTAGTTTAGTTTTTCATTGATGACATCTAGCCTCAGACAAGCATCATATCGGCATAGAAGAGCCAAATCGTATGCTATCCAATCTTTGTATTGTCGAGGAAATATTGTGTGCTGAAAGTGGCTCCACAGAGGAACCACAGGCACCACTATTCCGTCATCCATCAGTTCGTCAAAAATCTTACACTGAAAATGCACGTTAATGCTTACGTCGCCTTTTGTGTATGGCGAGGCAATATAAACTATTGGCTTGTTCAATTTTATCTCCTTTTCAATCATTTGTCCACACTAAATTTATAATGTCATCACCAAAAATTCTGGCATCTTGAGCCGTGTCGAACTTTATGATCACCTCTTTGCCACGTACTTTGACTTCCTTGGCATAATCGGCTCTCGAATTGTCCGAAACGCCAAGACATTTTTTCAAATCGATTAAAAATTCTCGACTAGAAAACTCGTCACACAAATAGGCATCAATCAAACTGAATAGCCTCCTTTGTGCGACTTTTCCCTCTTGGATATATGTGGAGGGGGCGGGGATTATGGCATCAATCTCTGCTAGAATTTCGTTCTTGAAACGATGAATATTGTTCACAAAACACACTCCATTTCTTTGGCCCAACATTCTCTGCCATGGCTTTCTCTTATATTTTTAAATCTCTCCGCTACCGACACTCCTGCAGCATCGATTGGCCATTCGTCCCAGCAATCATAAATAGTGTATGTAAAGACCTTGAAACCGTATTTTTTGGCATTTTCCACAGCCCATTTCATATTGCCGTGACGATCTACACTACCAGCCAAGATTATTTTCTCTTTATTGGAATGGTTTTTGATGATATTTTTGAATGTAACCATGGGGTTTTGATCCCAACGATTAACTTCATCGCCAACTATTGTGTTTTCATTAGCCTCCAAAGAGTAATACCGGCCTCTAGTGCATTGCCAATTTTTCCCAGGTTTGTAACCCTCCATAAAGTGATCCTTGTATAAATTCAACAAAGTGCTCTTGCCAGTTTGTCTAGCGTTCACGAATATGACCTTGTCATTTTCGCAGATTTGCCTCAACATATTTTTTTGGTAGTTGTAAAGCTTGAGCGGAACAACCCCCAAAACAGGATCTATTCGACTGCTTTTCTCAGCACGAGACAACAAGCTTTGATATTCGCTGTTATAATGATTTTGGCTATTGAAACAGCCAAACAGACTGAAAGAGGATGCGACCTTCAAAAAATCTCTTCTAAACATTGTTTTCTTCCTTTTTGTTGTCGTAAGTTGTTAATAAAATCCAAGTTCTTGATCAAGAGCGGACAATTCATCGAGCACATTAAGGCGTTCAAGATTTGTTTTTTCTTTTCCTAAGAGCGTGGTGTCATTTTTGATTAAAGTGATAGCCTCTAATAAGGTTTGGTTTTCACAAGTTCTTTTGCTAATCACGCTTGAGCTTTGACCACATGGTCCAGTGCAATTTAATTTTCGGATTTCTTCTAAGCGGTCCAATAAAGGCTTTTTCAACCATTCTGCGGGGTGATTGAATATTGTGCTGGCTTTAGAGTTTTCTTCCATTATGAGTTAACTTTCATTGACAGATCCAAAGATCTCTTTTCTTTTTCTTTTGTTTTTTTACAGAACCAACAGCAGCTACAAGTCTTTTTAAAATTCCTAGTATTCTAGTAGGAGTGACATCTTCATATTTAACTCTATCATAAGCGTAAGTGAAACTAACGCATCTTTTCTTTGATTCGTTTTTGTATTTTTTTAAATTTTTAGGGGTTATCCATCGATAAACTTTGTCTTTCAAATTGTCCCATACTGTCACTTCGTAAACAAAATAACTAGAGGAATCATACACCATACTAGCAGAAGATGAAAGGTCGGGATCAGACCAATCTAAAAATCTTGCTGATGGCCCGAAACATTCCCAATTATGTTTTTCTCCTTCACCAACACAGTAATTAATGGTTGTTACAAAGTCTTTTATACTAATTGATTTTTTCACTTTTTGCTCCACTCTTTCTTTTTGCTCATATAAGCAACTGTGTTTTTTAATATCGCTGATAACTCTGATGATATGTTGAATCTAGTCTTATTGATTTCGAGAGATTTTTCGATACTTCCATCGGCATGTCGTTCGGTTGCCGCTTTCCAATCAACTAACATTTCTAAAAGATCGAATAAATTCATTCCTTGAATTCCGAGATCATAATGCTCTGGATGGTGAGAGTTGTTTTTGTAATGATGATCCAAACCAACTTTAAGTTGAGAAAGATAGTTATTATATTCTTCGCTACCGTATGTGGTTGATTTCAACAAAGGAGTGTATTGATCAAAAAGTTCTTTTTCTGGACTGTCCAACTTAGAGTTGTCATGATTTGATGCTCTTTCAGTAAAGTCTGAAATCACACTGTGGAGTAGTTCAGAAACTCTTTTTATGTGAAGAAGAGTGTCTTTTGAGGAATCATAATCTGGGGCGTTTTTATTCACGATTTTTCTCTAGATGTGTAAACGAAAATTCTGTAAACGAAAATTCTCCAATATTATCTTTTATTTCAATGGTGCTGTGATCATAGTCAATAATGATTAAATCTTCAAAAATACACAGAGATCTTGGCTTCTCTTGCATCATCTCTACAAGTTTTTTGGCTGTTTTGACCGCAATATCCGATGGCTTAATATCATTTTTCCAAGAAATTACTTTTTGAAAAAAATCTTCAGGATTTTTTGCCAAATCATGTCCATATCCAAATTTATTTATCATTTTTCGTACTTGTGTAATCAATTATTTTCTGATCAAGTTGTGCCCTATCTTCTTCTGTGAGCTTGTCCCAGTGAACATCTAGTTCGTCACGAATTTTTTCCGCCTCTTCGCTTTCAAGAGCCTCATCATCCATGTCTGCTAATTGTTTCCAACCATCAAAGCATTTTTGAGCATTTTGACTAAGCTCCTCGTTAGTGGACAAATATAACGCCACTATTTTATCATCTGATCTAATGTGATCGTGCTCAAGAGATAATCTGGTTTTTGCAAGCTCGACCACATTTCCACTGGAGTCCATCACTGCCCAAGCTATTGGTTTTTGTTTATTCGAAGTATTCATTATTCAACTCGTGTGGCTTTCAATGAATTAAAATCTAGAAGATCGGGATTGATGAGGTCGATCATGTAATCTTTCAGCACGCCTTCAAGAGCATCCGATTGACTAATGATGTTCGAACTTGCGGCCACTTTCAAAACTTCCGTTATATCTTCAAAAATTCTATCGACAAGACTGCAAACTTGGCCGAAGTCATTTCGATCCAAAGTTGATAATTCTTTTTTTACATCCACTTCTTTGGAGGGAACTTCTTGTTCTTTCATTGCGTCCTCAAGCTCCTTGATGCAGTCTGCCAAGCATTTTGTTCGACCTTGCTGCACTCCCATCGAAGTTATGGGATTCATCCCATCGGCAATATGGGGGTTCTCTTGGAACGTTTCCAATCGTTTTTTCCACTTTTCAATCAATTTTGAATGTGCGTTGGAAGCTTCACTGAAATCATTTAGTTCTTTTTTTACATCCACTTCTTTAGAATCTTTGGAATCTTTGGAAGGAACTTCTTGTTCTTTAGTTGCCTTCTGCTCGCTAACGGGAAATTGGCAGAAGAGACTATCCCATAGCTCTTTTTGCATTGCACCGAGTTTTATAGGACGATGATTTTTCAAGCCATTTTTGGGATCGTGTGAATCAAAGCCAAACTTGACGAATTCCTGTAACACATAGTTTGACCAATCGTTTGGCTCAGAGGCAGACGGGCCGAGCTGGTGGAGCCAGTGGTTATGAGCTGACAGTGCAAGTTTAATCTCACCGACAATTATTTGTTTGAGCAATTTCATTTGTTCTTGAGTCATTTTAGATTCTTTCAAAATAGTTAAGGATTAGGAAATTACACAGCAAGTGGTATGAATTGTCGGTGATTATGTACAGCCAAGTTGTTATCCAGTTTGGGCGACCGTCTTTATTGTCTGGGTTCCATGTGTCATAATATCCAGTGACGCTACATTTGTCAAATGATGGATATGTCAACGTTGGATTGGCATGATTCTTAAACCAGATAAAATATTTTACGAGAGACCAGCGATCCTCGACAAAATGAGTTGCAAAGATCAAAAATAATGCCAATATGTTGTCGGTAAAAAGCAAAAAAGGCAAAGTGTAAATAAAACAATGCACAGAGCATGGAAGCGTCTGCTTGGTTTTATTAAGAGCCATCCAGTCACTCTGAAGCCAGTAGTCCCCGAAAAGATGAATCAGAAGCTGTTCCATTAGCGAGTTCCTTTGTCAAATTCTACTAGTGTAACCTTGCCGCCTACCTTAGAAACTTTTTTAGCAAAAGACTCAAGAGATTCAATTATCTTGTTTGAATCTCCACCCGCTAATCCCATTCCTATATAAGGAAAACCAATAGAAGCGTTACCATATTGATTTAGCAAAATGTTTAAAATTTTATCAAAGCCTTCATAATCAAAATGGTCTTGACCACGAGGTAAATAATTTAGTTGTGTATAAGCATTAATGATAACAAATTTGCCTACATTCGCCTCAGAGTATGTGCCTAATTTTTGATTTGCGTTTTTAGATTTAGATATCTGAGTGTCTGATTCGTAAGCCTGTGGGTATCTTTCTCTAATTTCCTTGGCAATTCCAGAACCCATAGTGTTTTGACAATTACAACCATGAACTATAACATCAAAAAGACCTTGCTCTGCTAGATCGATGATATTACCTTTTGTGTGTATCAACATAAACTAATCCTGTTTTTTGATAGTTCCGTTTTTGAGAATGTGTAATGTTTTGTGTATGGGGTTTTTACCCATGATGCAACAGTTTGAGGCGTATATGATTTTTCTTTTCTATGGCAGTTTGATGAGTTTTTCTGTGTTCGATTAAAAGAGCCAAAAACCAATTGTTGAAATTGTTTTCTTCGGGATCATATCCCCTTTTTATAGCCGCCGAGGTGATCCAGTATCCAACTTGAGGATTGCACCACATAAGATCATCGGCGTATGTTTCATTGCCAATAAAATCTTTGATGCATTCTCGTTCTCTCTCTTCGGTCCAGCTACAATAAGATTGCCCACTATTAAGTCTGGCTAAAAACCATTCTCCAACCTCAATACGATAAACACCACATTCATTGCTCTCTTTCGTGGCTCGATAAAGAAACCAGTCTTCAAGAATTTCTCCAAAATATTCTGGTTCACATTCGCATATTTGGCACATAGGTTCACCTTTTTAAAATTTCTTTTTTGTAATATTCCAAATACTCAATAGCTGATGAATTTTCTTGTTTCCATCTATCGACGACTTCTTTTTGATATGCCAAAATTTCAGCAGTATTAAAATCTTTGTTTTTTAGATAATCAATAGCTTGTTCGATTGTTTGATCTGGCTTGAAAAAGGCTCCATTAATTGTGTGTCCAGATTGTTCACGAAAATTTGGCACATCGTAATCCATGTCCAATTGATCTTCTACATAACATTTTAAACATGAGCAACACTGGCTGATACAATCTCCATGATGACTTTCTTGCAAAGCTTCTATGAAGTCTTTTATAGCAGACTCATCATATTGCATGTCAGACATATTTTCTGAAATTTTATCTAATTTTTCATAGACAGTATTCAAAGGATCAGAAAGCATACTTTGTTCTAGTTTTTCATAAGCTTCTAAGCCTTGAACGTTATTGTGTTCTTTAAATCCGGCTTTTTGTTTTTCTGGTTCTTTCATCCAGTAATAGAAACCGTATATTTCATCGCCTAATAGATCCCATTTATACTTCCAGAACAATAGTTTCTTTTCACTATCATCTAAATAAATTTTAGATGCTAAAGGGTTTTCCGCATATTCAATTTTCATGATTTCCACCTTGATAATCTACCCAAATCGGTTCTTCTTCCACTAAACACCCAATTGTTTGATTGTAAGGAACAAACACCAAGCATTTATCATCACTTTCTAAACATATGTGATATTTGATTTTGTTTTTATTTAGCAACAAAATTGCAGAAACATAAACATTGTCATCTTGAACTGAGAATTCCCTAGACTTGAAATGCAAATAAAGATACTTGAAGTGATTTACATCTTTTGCTACAAGAACATCGGTCTCTATATCATTGATGTTTTCGTCCTTCAAGACTTTTTTGATTTTTTTTACAAATGTTGTAGATAGAGTTTTCATTTAAATTGAATGTGTTTCAATTCTTCCTTTGTTAGTTTGGATTTAATTTTTTTTTGGATGATTTCTTTTTTAGAACTATCGGTTGTTTGTTTTTTCTCTGCTTTTTCTATCTCAATTATTTGTTTTTTCTCTGCTTTTTCTATTTCTTTGATAACTATTTCCTTCCAGTTTTCTGTCCAGAGCAGCTTGGTGGGAAATCCTTCGTTGTATGGGCAATAATCTACGTCTTTCTTTTCGCCTAAAATTTCAATAAATTGTTTATCTGCTCTTGGATCGAAACAGCCGCCAGTCGATCCATCGCCATGACCCAGTTCAAGGTCATTCCTGAATGCATACCATTCGCAGTCCATCCAAGCTTCTTTGCAAATAAAAAGCCATATTTCTTCGACTTTCTTTTCAATACTTTTAATAATTTTATCGTATTCTTTTTTAGCGATAGTATCACTGGAAAGTGATTCTACAAGTTCTTTAGTAATTTTTGTTTTCATTTTCGCAGTCTTTCTCAAAAGAGTTTCGTCAGAATTACAGTTTGTTCCATAGTGTTTGGAATCATCCTAGGTCGTACTGCATTACACAAAACTCTCCATCAGCAATTTTTTTACTGTTTAATTGTGACACTAACACATTTGCTTCATCAATATCGCTGAAATATTCAATAACTTGTACATCATTAGGATTATCTGGATGAATACAAACAACCGCATAGCGTCTGACAACTTCAGAGTAAGTAGTTTTCATTTTATTTTTATGTTTTTCCGAGTATATGGTAGTATTACCATCGTGCTTATGTATTTGTAATTTCTCGTATAAGTTCTTGTTTAACGATTGTAATTGCTTGGCCTAAAAGATTAAGACCTTTCCAACGCATAGGGTGTTCAATGTTAACGTCGTCTTCAGCCATTCCAATACCCCAAATGTTATCAAGTGGTGATGCCTCAACCAAGATTCTATTACCTGTAAGTAATAAAGAAGTTTTAAGATTTTCATTTTGAGAAAACTTAAAGTAGTTTCCTTTAATTACAATGCTTAAACAAACTTTATCCCAAACACTTTTGTCAAAGTTTCTGATCATACGGCCGTATTTCTTTTGCTCACTTGGATTAGTTTCTGCCATGATAATTTTAGCAGTTTCCGTATCACCAAAAGTTAAGGCTTTTTGGTGCATCATATATTGTTCGCATGAATTGTAAGTGATACCGTCAATAGTCATATTTGCTTTATGCCATTGAGAGTAAATTCCATTCCAGAAGAATACGTATTTGTTTGTAGTTTTCATTTTATTTTTATGTTTTCCGAGTATTGGAAAGATCTCCCCAACTACAATCTTCTGGCATATCGCTTGGAGGAGAAAATGCAATATCTCTTATTTTTCTTGTTTCCCCTTGAAAACAAACAGCCTTACCAACAAATATCGCCTCTTGCCCATCATCAAAAGTTAAAATTACACTTTGAATCATATTCTCAGTATTTTTATTTTTCATTTTTCATTTTTCATGAAATGAGGGTTACATTTTACACAAGGACAACTAATCATGTGTATACAAATTTTTCCGGTGTTCTTTTCAATGCCTCTTCCGTTGCACTTAGAGCAACTATCATGCAAGCATTTTATACTAGCTTCATAGTATTTGTAGTTGTTTTCATCGTTTTCGTCAAGAGTATAAGTAGTTTTCATTAATATTCTTCTCTATCAAGTTCGACTCCACATATTGTGCAATTACGCCAACCGTACGATATGCCATTATTTTTCCATTCCCCTTCTTCATGACCTTTTTTTTCGCAGTCTTTTCTCAATTGCTCTAAAGCTGGAAAATATACTGTGCGGTCGTATTCCTCCATGAGTTCTTCCATCTTGTTTCTGCGATCTTTATCAATTTGAATAGATCTTCCAAAAATATCGTCATTCATGATTGCATCGTATATGGGTAAATTTTGAGTAGATTTCGCCACAATTACAACAATAAGATAAACATTCTATTTTTTTTACAACATCACTGTTTATCTTTTTTTGCATTTTTTCAATACAAGATTTTGCTTCATCTACGCTGTCTAATTTGTGTGGCCATCCCGTAGCCCCTAACCAATCATAAGAATAAATGTTGTACCAAAATATCCAACCTTTTTGCTGGATTTGATACCACTCTTTTCCGTTGCCGTCAACAAACTTGCATATTCTAAATTTAGTCATTAAGCGGGAATCAAGATACCATTCATACAGGTGACTAAACATATTATTTCCACAACCTTTCTCTAATATCGCTCAATTTATGATCTACCAAAAGTTTTCCATTTTCAAAAACTGTTGTTAATTCACCCTGAGTTTCTTCGAGATCACTAACCTGATCATACAAAACATATTCATTATTTTCTTTAACTACTTTCAATAACCCCCGTGCAGACTTCTTAACTCCATCATCCGTTACGGGATCTTTAAAAATATTTCTCTTTTCTCCATCAACCTCACAGTATGTACTTTTAACAGCAATTCCCAAACTATCTCTGGTATTGTGGTTATAGGTGTAGCTGCCAATACCAAACACAATATTGCTGCTAGCAAATCCTTTTCGCTCTAGTCTTTTGCAAATAGCGTCTGCTCTTTCAAGAGAAATACTATCTCCGTAGATTACTCCAATATGAGGATCAAGAACTTTATATCCTTTCTCGTTAATTGTTCCTCCAAAAACATCCCAAAGAAGTTCAACAACACCTTTTTCTTGTGGAAGTGTTGCTTGTTCGTTTTGCCATTCTTGTTCTATAGCACCACAAACAATGTCAACAGGATTACCACTATCTGGCCTAATGACTAGCTTTCCATCTCTAGATAAAATTTTATCTTTAAGTTTGGTTACAAAAGTTGTACAGACTTCCCAGAGATCAAAACTGTCACTAACAATACTGACAATACCGCTTGGGAATCTGTCCAGAATTCTTATAAATCCATCAATTTCATTTTCTTTACCATAACTTGTTTGAATACTGTGTTCGCTCGCTGGAACGCTGCTTCCTACTAATTCTTTGGTAATATCAGCATTATAATATTTCTCTAGCATAAAAACACTAGGAATAGTATCCGTGCCGGTAAAACTTAGCAAATGACCCGCTTGATTAAAAGTGCTTTCTGTACTACTTCTTCCTCGTTGACTAAAATCATGTCCCTGCCATTGAACAAAATCTTTATTATCACAAGTCTTATTGGCATGATTATTTAATAGAGTTCGATATTGTCTTGCAATAGTAGCAACAACACAACAGTCCCAAATGCTTGTGCTAATTTGAGTTTCAAGAAAATTAACTAACCATGCAAAATCATCATGGGTGTTTGTGATTGTAAAAAATGGAATCTTTTCATTAACAAGACAACCTTCTGGAAGTGCTTTAATTTTTATTGGTAGATAACCAAGATTGTGAAGCTTAGTAATATGCTCTACTGGCATATCATAAAAACTAAAATGTTTATGAAATCTTTGGTATTCTTGTGCTACTTCATTTAGTGGCTTATCAAAGAAGTTTCTTTGCCACTGACCCAGAATATACTCCTTGATATAGTATTGTAGACCAAAAAATACAGCCTTGTCACATCCTAAGTGTTTGAAACTACGAGGAGTGAAATTGCTATAAAGGCGTGTAATACCATTTGGATACATCATCCAGTGAAATTGTTTGTAGCTGTCCGAAAGCAAAATTGGGAGAACTTCCATTTTGTTATTCCTTAGTTAAAAAAGTATTTCGTGCAATCAAAAACTGTAATTTTGTCAGAGTTTTGTTGGGTGGCACCCTTCAAGCTATCTGTGGTATAAACATGATTGAAAACACGTAATACCATTTCCTTGCCTCTGACGAAAGATGCGTGAGTAACCCATAAATCCATAACAAGATTTTGATGCTTTCCATGGAACACATTTGCCAGCATAACATGAGTACCAAACCCTGTTCCAATATCATCTACCAATAAAACTCTTTTATTAGATAAATCAATATCTGGAATAATAGGATCGCTCAGTTTGCCCGTTGAAGGATCACGATTTTTTTGGCAATATAGAACTGGCGTATTTCTTTTTTCGCCCCAAGATTCACACCTATTCATAGCCCCTTTATCTGGACAAATAATATAATCATACTTTGTATCGATGCTGTCAGAATAATTTGAACTTGGGATGTTCTCAAACTCCATGACCATTGTTGTCTCCAGAACATCGGAATGAACATCTAAGCAGACGCACAAATCACCTATTAAGAACTCGTTCACAAATTCAGATACAACTCTTAAAGAGAAAGGTTGACTTTTAACTTCTTCTCTATCTTGTCGTGCGTGTGGAAAATAAGGAATAAAGAGATTAACTATCGAACAACGATTCTGACTAATAACATCATACAACAATGCCAAACTAATTAATTCGCTATCATTTTCATATTTCCAAACAATGTTTAAAGGTCCCCCGTTATAGTCAAATTTAACAAAACTCTCATTATCTGGAAAGTTCATAAATTCCACGGGCAGTTTTTCTTTTGTTAGTTCCGAATATACTTCAATCATTTCAATTTCCTTTTAAGTGAATAAATTTATGGTGCCAATCAAAATATCTTCGACCAAAAACAGATTTCATTACTTCTTCAAAAATATAATTATCATAATCTTCGTCATACATACCTTGATCGATCAGTTGGTCTTTAACACTCACCGCAAGACGTATTACATTAGTCCAATCTATATCATTTAAAACTTTTGGAATTGTTTCTTCTTCTTTTTTCTTTTTTCTTTTTGCCAACTCTTTTTTAAGAGTATCGTCATCAAATTCACTCAAATCGCCTATCATTTTCACTTCCTTTGTATAATGGTTGCAGACGGCAGCATCTAATGCGGCCAATTGTACCCGTGATACGATAATTGCGTCTTCAAAAATCTTATCTATTCGAAGTTTCAAATCATCTTCGGCCACGCTTATCTCTTACTTCCAAAAAAAATTGCTGAAACAAAGAAACAAATTATTGACCAGAAAAAAGCATAGTTCCAGATCCACTCTGGACCGAATAACGCAGTGGGATCATCTCCATGCCAATTAAAAGTATTGGCAAAGAATGGACCTATGAAACCAACAAACAAGACGAATGATAGAAACGATGCTAGGGAGCATTTAAACAAAGTTAATAGAAAGTCCATGTGATTCTTACTCCACCATGGGAAGTTGCAAAAGCATATCTGGACCTTGATTCCCACTAGACATAAAAGTCTTAGGATAAGTGCCGTCCCAACTCTCAATCAATTCTTTTTGAAGTTCAATTTTCTTGAGACTGATATAAGCAGGCAATCTTTCGGCAGCTTTTTCCATCTCATATAATTTAGCATCTGCGACCATTTTGATGCCATCTGCTTCTGTCTTTTGAATCGATAAATTCATCTTGTTGGTTTCTTCTTGAGCCATATTCTTTGCAGCAGTTATAGATTTTTGCTGCTCGGCATTAAACACAGCCACCAATGTTGTCATAATAGTTGGATCTTTATACACAAATCCACCACTAATACCTAGATTAGTGATTGTGATTCCTCGATCCTTGAAAAAGTCAATTACAGATTTAACAGTTTTTTCAATATGAGGAGTTGCACTCTTTCTTAATGTCTCCATCGGCAAATCTGTAACTTCAAGTCCGAATGTTGTTTGAATCTTTGAACGGACTTCTGTATCCAATACTTTCTCAAGACTCCCATTAGGATAATTATGCAAAAATCTAACAGCATCATCTCGACTGCTAATTCGTGCTGTAATAGTCCAACCTGTGCTAAACTCAACTTGGTCGCTGGTCATAACCCATATGGCCTCATTTCTGTTGCTGGTTCCGCTATTAGGATCAGCAGTCCATTCCCGTGTTATTGGGGATTTGTCCACCTTGATTAACACGGCAGCATCTTGCCAAGCTCCATTTGGCCAAATATAGTCGTATCCTTTTTGAACCCACTGTTGTGGTAGCTTGACCTGCTTTGTGTAAACAAGATTCTCGCTCAGATATTTCTCATTATCGCTGCTTGTCTGCTTTTTTGTATCGCCCAGATAAGGCAAAAGAAAAGCCTCCTCATTTGCTGATATTACCTCTAGCTTTACAGGTTCGAAAGGTTTCCAACAACCTGTGCAAAACAGCAATGCAACCATTGAAGATAATGCAAAATACTTTTTAACATCTTTGTAGAAAATTGCGATAACTGTCATGATAATGCCAATCCATCCTAAAGAGTAAAGGTTGTTTCTGATCATATGTTCATTTTTCAGTTCTTGTGTAATATTTCCCGAATCATCATTAAGCTGTTTCATAGATTGTTCGGTTGTATCGAAAGAAGCATTATTCAAAACAATAGAAGATACTAGTGCATACGACACTACTAAAGACAAAGCCAATAAAATTTTCAATTTCATGTTATTTCCTTTTACCATAAGAGATCTTTAATTTCAACATACTTTTTTTCTGCTTCTTCTGGACTGATATCGAAATCTTTAGAGATTTCTTTAAAAGAATCTTCTAAAGATAGAGTTTTACGCTTTTCTTTGATGCACAGCAAAAACCTCACGATAAAATTGCAATCTAATTCCATGACGGCATCATATCGGAAATCGGCTTTCTGGTCAATTCTTTTTTATTTTTTGCCAGAATTCATCTAGTTTTTGCCAGAATACCTCGGGATCTTCGTATGCGGTTTCTTTTTTTAGCCTATCATATTCTTTCCAATACAAAGAAATGGGATCTTTTGGCATTTTTTGCCACAAATCTATTTCTTTTTCTTTTTCTTCTCGTTTGTATTTTTTAAAGATTTGTAAAGAAGGGTTCTCGTAATGACTCTTCATACTATCCACCCACAACGGATCTTCTCTTATAGGATCGCCCCAGATATCTCTTTTGGGTGGTGGAGGAGTATAAGTTTTCGAAGATTTAGGAGTAGAAGGCTTCTGATTATTATAATTAGGGTCTGTGAGCGTTCTATAGGCGTTATTTAGCTCAATGAATAGTTTGTGTGCATCTAAACTCTTATTGACGTCAGGATGTAATTTTAGAGCTTTTAGACGATATGCCTTTTTAATTTCTTCTATTGTGGCATTTTTTTCAAGCCCCAGTATCTGATAGCTGTCTCTCATCTGTTTTTTCCAGCATTTGAAAATATCTTTTGGTGTATTTAGCGTCTACAAAGCTGTGAGCTATCATTCTGTTGTGTAAAACTTCTGGAAGTCTACCTTTAATGACTTGTGCAGCATATTGAAAAAGATAATTTGGTTTTTTAGCTATCTCTTTCTCAGCTTGTTCCCACCTGCCTTTGATAACATCTCTTGCGTATTCTACCCCGTATTTAGCACTTTTACAAAGAAAAATCTCTGCTTCTGGCCATCTGGCCTTTAGCACTTCTTTTGCATACCAAATTGCTTTTCGGTGTGCGTGAGTGCTATTAAGAAGTTTGTTTTCAAAGCTCTTATTTCTACCGTCTTGAATAATTTCAAGCACCTGCTTGACGGTCATCGACTCATCAAATTGCGTGGCTAACTTAGTGGCCAAATCTCGATTAGAACGTGTGGCAAATGAAAAGTAATCAAAATAGTGCTCACTTTCTAGCAAAATAGGCTCGGCTTGTTTGAACGCACCATGTATTACATGCTCGGCATATCTCTTAGCAAAAACAGGATCTTGTGCAATAATAGGTTCTGCTTCTGGCCACCTGCCTCCGATAACATCTCTGGCATAAAAATACGATGCATCTATGTCTTTCAAAATAAAAGGTTCTGCTGCTGGCCATCTTTCTCTTACAATGTTTCTTGCATAGTTCGCAAGAGCAGCAGGATCAGGATTATCGTTGATAAGAACACTTTCATATTCTAGCCATCTTCCAGCACACAATGAATGTGCATATCGAGTGGCTACTGACCAATCTTTATTCAAAGTGCCTTTTGTGCCTTTTAGCACAATATGTTCTTTTTCTCTCCATCTAGCCTTCAAAATAAGGGAAGCGTAGTCGTACACCCCATTAGGATCTTCAATATATTGTTCGATTTCTTTCCATCTGTTCTGCATAATGTTGCTAGCATACGAAATGAGCGTGTTGTGTTTGTTGACAACTTGAAAAGACGTTTCGCTAATGCTTTTAAGAGCAGCTTCCTCAAATCTAATCCATCTTTTTTTTGCAATCATTTGTGTGCAAAATTGATATAACTCTCTATATCCAATAGGTGCAGATGGAGATAAAATTCCATTGATAATTTTATCTTGTATCTCTACCGGCATTGCGGGTGTAGAGGCTGGCGGGCCTTTATACTGTGCGATGTAAGAATTAAATTCTGGATGATTCATACTGCTTCCTCTCGATCTATTGGCTGATCTACCGGATCGTCTTTAATTTGCAAAACTTCTGGAAGTTCAATTGCCTTACGACGCTTAATTCTTTTGTGGTACTTTTTTGCTTTCATGTATCTCTTAACATAATAGTTTTCTGGAATTGTCATGCCAAAAACTATCATAGAATTATGAAGTGTGTCGGGAAGCCGTCCATCCATACACTCTTTTGCATATAGATACATCCAACAAGGAGAACGCATAAGTTGTTCTTCTGTCCATCCTGCCCATCCTACATAACCACTTGACTTAGGAATACCGACAAATATCTCTTTATACTCCTTCACAGTGAATGTATTTCTATTCACTGTTTCTGTACTCGCAATTACAGCTTCTCCTTCAATGAAACGACTCTTCAGAATTTGCGTAGCATACCTGTATGCTTGTGTGCTATCGGTAGCAATAGCAGCTTCGCCAAGAGGAAAGCGACCTTTCAGAACAAATTTGGCGTATTCATAAGCTAAACTAGGATCTGTTGCGATGAGACTTTCGCATTTTTCCCATCGGCCTCTGATAACGCTTTTAGCATACTTGAAACTTGATTGGATATCGCTAAGAATAATATCTTCAGCTTCTGGCCACGGACCTCTAATCACAGATTCAGCATAAGAAGTTGCATGTTCAGCACTTTGAATGATGTAACTTTCAAATTCTGGAACTCTAGCTGGAGTATCGCCAAAGTCTGTAATTCTTCTGGGGGTAGATACCATGTGCGAAAGAAGAGCTTCCCAATGTGGAGCGAGACTCATTTTATTTTTCCTGTTTCATGTTTAAAAACCGCAAGCTGGAAGGCACCGGCAGAGCGTCACGGGAAAACCCCGTCACAGATGTAGGGTACAATTTTTTTGGGTGGGGCCAAACGGTAGAATTTTGAAAAGAGAAAACTTTTCCATAATCCCAAACAACACTTGAGTTTATCCAATATGGAGCACCCTGTAATCCTTGCAAATACTCGCAATATTTAAAATATTCTTTCACCCAATAAATATCATTTTCTGATACACCGTTCTTCAACATTATTCTATGCATATCTGCTGATAATTCTTGTTTTCCTTTCAAAACTTCTGCGATATACGCACAAGTATAATATGGATATTCTGCAATGTATTTTTCTCCTGCTTTAAATCTGCCCTGTAGAAAATACTTAGCATACAAAACAGATGCTTGAGGAGACTTAGATATTGCTTTTTCTCCTAGTTTAAATCTCTTCTTGATGAGAAAAGCATATTCTAGAGAATAATAAGCAGACTTTGCAATCTGTGATTCACCCTGTGGATATTCCTTTCCTAACTTAACAGCTTCTTTGTATGCGATAAGAGCATCGTTTTCATCTTCGCTCATTTTTAAGCTGCTCTATTCTTGTTTTTAAAATCAAAAGGGAAATTACGACGCACCAATTCCTTAATACCTGCGTCAGTGATAATGTACCCTTTGCTGGACACACCAACCATAGCTAGTTGATCTTCTGTTTCTGTCAGCAGCCACGGAAGAATGTTTCTTTCTACCTCTTCCTCTTTTCGACCAACAATTGAACTCATTCTATTACGAGCAACAGGACCATTCACAAGAGACTTCAGCACCTTAAGATGAAGCTCATGCATACCAAACTCATCGATTCCCTCGTCGTGAGCGACTTGCTTAGTAACCTCTTCCCAACTACTAGCAGGATTCATGTCTTTAACAATTCGCATATATCTTGCGAACTCCAACGCTTTGCGGGGAATTCTGCTGTTATAGAAGCTGATAAGCGAACACACATCATCAGACAAATCTGGGTTGTCTAGCTTTACAATCTTGGCGATATCTGACTTGTTAAGATACTTAAGCATGATAGGACTAAATCTAGTTCTGAAGGCGTCGAAAAGTTTGCCCTCATCTGTGGTGGCTATCATCCATGTAACATTCTCACAATAAACAGTTGTGCCGCTCTCAGTAACCATCACGCCGTCTTTATATTCAGTTGCTTTTAGCAAGCCGTCCACAAGCGATTTCGACAAAGCATGAACTTCGTCAATAAAAACGACAACAGGAGGCAGAATGTATGTGTCATTGAATTCAACGAGAGAAATTGGGATTTTGAAGTTATTTAGCTCTGACCGTATAAGACTAAAAACATCTTCTACTTTCCTTACACTCTTAGGACTAATCTCTACAAAAGGAAGCTGCACAGATTCAGCATAGATTCTGGCGAGAGTGGTCTTACCAGAAGAAGCAGGGCCAAAAATTGCAAAAGAAAGTTCTTTCTGAAGGTGATTTGGCTTGCCCAAAGCACTGTACACTGCGGCTTGCATCTTCTTTATTGCTTGGTCATTACCAATAAACTTGCTGAAGGGACTGTCGGGGTTGGATTTGTCTACTGCTCTGAGGCGTTCCTCTCGACTAGGCTTGGGCAAATTTTGAACATGGCCGGGGCCAAAAAAAACTAATTCGCATTGTGGGTTCATTTTATTTCTCATAGGTGCGGATTCCAATTATTAGGGTACAATTTTTTTAGCGGGCAAATTTTAAATTAGCCCCGATTTCGCAGCCCACCTTCAGCTTGACGGTGCTGGTTCACAAGCTCTTTAAGTGCCACTGCGTCCCACCAAGCATTGTGCTGGATCGCTCCTTGAACTAATGTCGGATAAGCATTAACTCTTAGCATAGAGAAATTAATATTTGGAACATTAATCATTTGTCCAGGTTTCGTTATCAACTCAGCACAGAAATATCGTATGTCGTCTGGCCAATCTGTGATGATTTTTGGGCGGTCATCGCCTAGAAGAAATTCTTGCAGCAAATATGCAGCTTGTTGCTTTGTTTCCAGATAAGTAATTGTTGATGGAACATTACGCAAGATAGGAATTATATTGTCCGCTACCCAAGGGTCATAAGACTCAAGTTCGGGATAAATTAGATAGATGCTTTTATCATCTTCTCTTACCAACGCTAAAGATATAAGTTCACCACCAAAGCTATTAAACTCAGTGTCTAAAAAATAGTCCATTGTTTGCCCTTAAAATCGAAAAAGTCCCCGTCCATGTATAGAGGGGCGGCAGTGCCACCAATCTTATTTTAGCCCCCTTCGCAGGCTTGTCAAGCACTGTCGAGCCTCCACACACAAGATTTTTAAATTCAAATTTTGAATTTACACACTTTGTAGTTGGCCTTGTCTCTGTGCCAGCTTCATTTGATTTGCTTTTTCTTTAGCTTGGGCATATCTAGCAGGATCCATTTTCTTCAACTCACGCTGTATACCAGCTCTTTCATCGGGATTTTGTGTATTATTATAAGCCTTCACAAGATCTTGCCATTGTTTACCAGAAGCACTTTGCACAGAAGGTTTAGAAGCAGGTTGCACAGGAGATTGCACAGGAGATTCTGGATCTGGACTCCATCTGTTCAATCCTAGAGTTTTTTGCATCCAGTTGCGATTTTGTGACATAGGAGTAGTAAAATCTTCTGCTGATGCTTGTGCTCCACGAAGCAATGCCGTTGCAGGAGAAGCAACAAATTGCGTTGCACCTTTTAATCCTTGCCCTACACCACCGGCAACTCGACTTATTCCGCCACGAATATTTTCAGATCCTGTTTTAGCACCTCCGCCTGCTACTTGCAACGCTCCCAATCCAGTTTGTGCAGCACCCAATCCCATTCGACCTAATCCACCAGCGACATTTCCCACACCTTTCACAGCTTGAGTCGCTAAATTACCTACCGTTCCTGCTGCAAATTTTAAAGGAGATGTTAGCCAATTTTCATCTATAGCGTCACACTCACGAAACAACTCACATTCTGATTCAAATTCGTAAAACTCTTTAAAATTCATTATTCCTTTCAATGGCACAGCAGAAGCACCATTTTCTTTACGAATTATATATCTCCCTTCACAAATAATATTTGATGAATTTTTCGAGATCACTTTCTAACACATTGCTTTTGCTAGGTGTTTTTGCCTTCTTAATAGGCTTTTGTTTTTTAATCTGTGCTTCTCTTTCTTCTTGCTCCATATCATCGTCTATTCTAAGAAATTCATAACACAAATCTATGTCTTTTTCCAATATATCGCAAAGCTCATTTTTTCTAAAAAACTTCATTTTTTACCTTCCACAAATAATTGCACACTTCCGCTTTTTGGCTTTTGCCCCGCTTGAATAGCGGCCCATACTGATTATAGCACAAAAAAGCCCGATTGTAAAAAATCACATGCTGCACAAATTCTACAGTGCAAATTTTAAAAACGGCTTCACAAATTTAAAATTTGAGCATATATAAAGCAGTCGAAAGTCTTAAAGAGCAAGCTTTTTCTCGACTCCAACAAGGAGTTATCCAGAGAAAAGTTATTTTTACTCACAAATCTAAATTATGTGTAAAATTTTTCCTGTTCACAAAATATCAGAAAACTTTGTTAGGGGTTCTGGCCGCATTTTGTCTTGTTGACAACTTGCGGCCAGAGTTTTTATCCTTCACAAAATTGAAACAAGACTTGATTAGAAATTGAAAACTCATATAATTAAACAAGGTTCCAAAAAACTATAGGAGTTTAATTATATGAGTTCAAAGCATAAAGACACAAATGTAATTGTTGTTGAAGGAAATCTAGTCAAAGATGTTGAAGTCAAAAATATCAAAGAAAAAAATTTGGCTAAATTTCGAATAGCTTCACAAAATGGAGATAAGGATACAACCTTTATAGATTGTGAGTGGTGGAATCCAAATGGAGCAGTAGAATATCTACTAAAAGGCAAGAAAGTAGCAATTACTGGCAGGCTTATGCAGAGTAATTGGAAAGATAAGGAAACTGGCGGCTCTCGATCTAGCGTGTTTGTTGCCGTACACACTTTAGATTTGCGAGGAACAAAGTCTACTTCTGACTCTGCACAGATTGTAGATACTGATGTCGCTGATATCGAGACAGCGGATAGTTTTTACAAAGAGCTTTTGTCAAATGAACTTCCATTCTAAAACTCATTTGACTCTTTAAGAGCTAAAGCAATTGTGTCGTCCATATCGAGGTAAAGAAATTTGCCTAAACGTCCAGAAATAAGAACATCCTTTTGTTGTTCTGCTATTTTTTTGTACTTTAGGCATCTTTCTTTATTTTTTTCATTAGTTATTGGATAATATGGATCTTGAGTCTCTTTCCATGGCACAGAGTACTCCCAGCTCACTACTGTTTTTTCTTGATTTTTAAATTCAAAGTGCTTGTGTTCTATAACTCTTGTGAACTTATTGTCCATATCGGTATAATTTACAACACTACATCCTTGATAATCTCCTGTTAAAACTTTATTTTCCCATTTAAGACTTCTGTATTCTAGTTCGCCAAACTCATAATCAAAAAATCGATCTATTGGACCGCAATAAACCAATTTTTTCGCATACTGTTTCCATTTTTCTTTTATATCAAAAAAATCAACACTAAGATCTACTTTTATTCCATCTAAAATGTTGGAAATCATTTTGGTATAACCACCTAATGGAATTCCTTGATAAGTGGCGTTTTCGTAATAATCATCATTATACGTTAGTCGAATAGGAATTCGCTGAACAATAGATGCTGGCAGATTATCAGGCGTAGTTCCCCATTGTTTTGTTGAATAACCTTTTATGAAGGTTTCGTATAATTGCTCGCCTATCTGAGACAAGCACCAATCTTCCATGTTTTTAGGATTTTTGATATCAATCCTAACTTCTTTTAATTTGTTTTCTGCCTCTTCTGGTGTACTTACGCCCCAGATTTGATGAAGAGTCAATAAGTTTATAGGGAAGCTATAAACCTTTCCTTCGAAATTCACTTTTCCTGTATGTCGGTAATTATTGAACGAAGCGAACTTGTTGACATATTCCCAAACATTTTTTTTGCCGGTATTAAATATATGACAACCGTATCGATGTACTTGAATTCCATCGACTTCCTCTGTGTAGCAGTTACCTGCTACATGCGGTCTTTTGTCTATTATTAGCACAGATTTGCCTTTGCTTTTCATTCTTTCTGCAAAGACACTTCCGTATATTCCGGCACCTACTATTAGATAATCATACATTTTTTAGAAAAACCAGTTTTTGATAAAACTCAATATAGTGCAAACTCCAGAAAAAAAACAGACAACATAAAAAATAATCAACAACAAACCAGTAACAAGAAATTGTGCTTGTACTGTTTCTTGTGATTTTTTCCTCATATATAGAATATACCCGCCTGATAGGACGAATACTATAGCCCACAACCAAATATTTGTAAAAATATCCATTTCAACTCCTTGTTAATAACTCATAGATATATATGGTATTAATTAAGAAGGTTCAAAATTTATGTCTTCGCAAAAAATAAGCTTTAAAAAATGGTTCAATGAAATGGCAGGAACAGGAGCTATCGTTTCTTGCAAAGACAGAAATAACCCTGATTTTCAAATATGGGGATCTTTAAGTAATTTGGGATGTAAACCTCGAAAATCTAAAGTAAAAACGATGAAGTTCAACTCGCCATTGCGTTAAAAACAAAATCTGATATACTTAGATGGTAAAGAAAAATTAGCCAAAAGGTGATTTGATGCAAACATATAAAATCGGTCATATTCGGTCTTGGGCGAAAAAATTCAACATAAAGATTAAAGCCACTAAAGAAGGATTTTATTGGTTCGAAGAAGATAACAAAGAAAAAATAAGTGCTATAGAAAATTTGAACAACACTATAAAAACTATTTTTGATTATGTAAAAAGCAAGAAATAGTTTTCACTTCAAAAATCTAACTTTGTACAAAGTTCTATAGGTTAGAGCCACTACCTCATCCATTATGTTTTTTAGATGAGAGTCTTTTAACGAATCTCTACCTAAAGAAAATATCTCTGCACAATCTTTCAGATAAGATTCTATTTCACTGTCTGTAATAGCTGACACATCTATTTTCTCGTGACCAGACAAAATGCCATATTGTCCTTGATGTGTTTCTACAAATGTATCAGCTAGATCTAAAATATCATCATAAAAAGAATTTAAAGCTTTATGGAGGCTGTAACTCTTTGTTTGAAAATGAACATTGTGAGCTACCTGTCTAGCTTCAAACATTTTTTGAACTAAGTTTTTAACGCTTTTTGAGCCCTTGTATTCTTGCAATGAAATCATAAAATTATCCTTGTGTGACAGGTTATATAGAGTGGTGAAAAAAATTTAAAGCTGTGAAATCTTCGATTTCGTTGAAGTTGTGTTTTGGAAATTCATTTGTTTTTCTTTTAAGAGTGATTGAATCTGCTCTTCCTCTTGAGCATTTCTCTAAAAACTCTTCTTTGGTTTTACAAAAATAATGATTTATTTGTGCTATATCGTCCAATAGCTCTTCATTATAGTTGCCAATACATTCATTCCCATTTGTGTTGACTATAGGCAAATTCGGATGATGCACAAGCATAGAAACGTTTTTTGTTATTTTGATTATAGATTTTACCCATAGATTAGGCTTTGTTTGCCTCATGGTGAATCTCTTTAAAAGACTAAAATCTTTTTCTGGGGGGTTTTGGTTATTATCTCCAAATAAAACCCAATTAATTCCAACTCCGTTATATTTTGCATAATCAGATACAAATTCTTTAACGTCGTTGTGTTTTTTTAAAACTAAAAACTCATCAATGTCGAAAAATCCCGCCCAGTCGTATTTTTTACCGTGATTTTTTAAAAAATGATTATAACTTTCAATTTGCTTACCTTTACCATCAAATTCTATTTTAAATAAATTAGAATCATCAATTCTGCATCGCCAGTCATTTTGATAAACATAAATATCATCAAACCCTATTTTTTTATGATAATCAATCCATTCTTTAATATAATTATCTTCGTTTTTAGCTATGCAAACTAAAGCTATTTTATTTTTCTTGTTTGATGATTCTTTCATGATGTTTGTATGTCATTTGGCCGTGATCTACCTCATCTTCGTCAGCTTTCACACCCATCTTCTGTAGAGCGTCGGCAGCGATTGGCATAAAATAACCAGCGGAATAATGGCTTCGTATATATCCATCTGGATATGCCCAATTCATGATTCCCGAGCGAGTTGTCTTTTCTAGTATTGGCAACTCTTTTTTACTGTCTTTGCAGAATTCTATAAATGTTTTCATTTTTTTCCTTTCAACTATATATGCTTAGAAAAAACTTTATACGATATTGATTCGATATTTTTGATTACCTCGATTTTGTCCCAATCCCTTAAATGCAAATCTTCGGGTTCGCTCCAGTATTTATGATCTTTTCCTAAATCATTAAAAGGATGAATATAAGCACCAAAATCTTTTATTTTTTCCTTGAACAAAAGGTGCAATGAATTACCGCAAGACTCAATCATATTAAAGTCCCAAACGCCCCATTTCTTTTTGAAATAAATTTTATTGTAATCGTATGTATATTGAAATTTAGGAAAAAGGCTCTTATCACTTAAAACGGTTTGAGACCTTAAATGTATAGGTGGGTTTTCCCCGACAATAAGAGGTTTTTTATAAAGGCCCGCCAAGTAGATTCTATAAGTGTAGTCTGTGTCTTCACAATATGCTGGGTAATAGTTTTCATCAAACCATCCAACTATATCGACAATTTTTGGATCAATATAAAAAGAATTATAATCTTCGATATGCCCCAAAAAACAATCTTTACTGCGTTCAAAATCTTCTAGAGCAAGCTCTATATTTCCCTCTTTATGCTCTACATCTGTAGAGGTGATGAGAACATGCTTGTATTTGTACTTTATGGCATACTTCAATATTAGATTCCAAGAAGCCGAAACACCAATATTCATAGTCTGATCAACGATGGCAATATTCGACAAAAATCTTAAAGCATCATAATTCGATTGATTGTTAATTGAGTTGTTTATGATCATTATGTCGCCTTTGTTTTTTAAAGAAGAAATGTTTTTCTCCAACAAATCATACCTATTGAAATAAGGTATGCCAATTAACAAATCAGACTTTTTATCTAATGTTCTTGTCATCTTTCCAAGTAAATTAATCATTAGCTACTCAATTGAATTAAGAAAGGAAACTATTTTGAATATATCTGTTTATTCTTTTTGTTATAATGAAGAAATTTTATTACCATTTTTCATTAAGCATTATAGCACAATAACAAATAGAATTGTAATTTACGATAACAATTCAACAGACAATTCTCGAGAAATAATCGAAAAAAGCGGAGCTATATTAAGAGAGTATAATTCTGATGGGATAAGAGATGATATATTCACAAACTTGAAAAACAATTGTTGGAAAAGCCAAGGTGATGACTGGTCTATAGTTGTAGATATGGATGAATTTGTTTATCATCCAAATCTAAAGCTATTAATAACAAATGCAGAAAGACAAGACGCAACAATTCTCGTTCCTAATGGTTATGAAATGGTTTCTACTAAGCTGCCTAATATAAAACTGGGGCAGATATACATGCAAAACAATCTTGGAATTCCAAGCAAAGCAGTATCTAAGCCATGTATCTTTAAATCTAGCGAAGTAGAAATAAATTTTACTGCGGGGTGTCACTGGTGCGAACCGACTGGGCCAGCTTTGTTTTCTAAAAACAATCTATTAAAACTATTACACTATAGAAATCTATCAAAGAAGTTTTGTTTAGCCCGTCACAAAATGAGACAAGAAAAACAAACAGAGTTTAATCGTGCAAATGGATATGGCACACAATACGACAGGACATTAAAACAAGTAGAAGAAAGCTTTGATGAAATAATTAAAAAAGCAAAGCCTGTGCCTTTACAAAAAACAAAAGTTCTTAATTGAATTTCTACTTATCTCGAAGTGAGAATCATTTAGGGTTGATCAAATATGAATCATTTCCAACAGACAAATATATACAATCTTCTTTTACATCTTCACAAATATTAGACAAAAAACTTATAAATTTCTTTAAATTGTCTTCTCCACTAAAAGAAACCTCATATCTTTCGTGCTTATCTTTAAGTATTTTATTGTTTTTTGTCCAATAACCTTGTATTTTACTTGTTTCGTGAGTATAAGCGTCATAATTTTGTACAAAAAAATTATGCATTTTACTTCTAATAGTTTTTGTTAATTTTTCTGAAGGAACATAAAAAACAGCAACTTCTCCTATATGAGAAGTGTTGGGTTGCTCTAATATCCATTTTTTGAAGTTCATCAAGATATATATGTTATGAAAAAAAATTTTATTGTAACCACATTGGTATCAATTTCTTTGTTTGCATGGATAATTCAATCTGCTATCGGTGGAGTAATTTATGCATGTGCATCATTTTTCACTAAACGCAAATTAGAATCTTGGGAAGAATCAAAAAAAGACTAGATATTTCACTTGATCTTTTGTTTTTGTTTTTCAAGCCAAGCATCTGCACCGATTCCAAATCCATCAGGACGAGCAAAATCTACACGCCAAGCAGATTTAACATGTTTGTCTGTTGGAATATCTTTTTCATCAACGAAAAAATATGGCAGACCTACTGGTGTGTCTTTTTCCGCTATATTTCTTATGTTTAAACCACAATTTAAAGAAGGCGTAATTAAAGAAACGCCCTCGCCATTTAGATAAATTATTCTCATTTTCACCTTTCTATCTAAAAAATGCCAAGCTTATAATTCCATAATCAGTTCCAGAATTAAACCCCGAACCACCGACATAATAAGCAGCGATATTGGAACTTGGACTAGATATATAAATCCTTGTACTAGTGGTTGTAGGCAATATGGCCTGTCCAATAACTGGGCTATCGAAGGGTCCAATGCCGCCACCGCCATTTCCAGACATACAATAATATATATCAGGCATAGCGTTTGTAAAATTAATCGTGAAATCTCCTGTTCCATTTTTTGTAATACTGCTTATATTCGCACTTGCGAAAATCTGAGAGCTCTTACTGTTAAAATTGATCCAAGCTCTGCACATAAAAGCGGGATACCCACCTACTTTTACTGCTCCTCCTATATTCATATCACCAACAACTCCAACTCCGCCTCCTACTATTAAAGCTCCTGTTGTTGTTGATGTGGAAACTGTATTGGATGCTAATGTAGCAGTTGTACCGTGTATGTTTCCTCCTACTCCAATACCACCACTAACAATTAATGCTCCTGTTGTAGTCGATATAGAAGAGGAGACATCTCCTACATATAATTTTCCACTAATTCCTACTCCACCACTAACAACTAACGCTCCTGTTGTGGTGGATGTAGAACTCGCACCAGAACTAAAAGTTGCTTGGCCATTTGCACTTAAAGTGGTGAAACTTCCCGTTGCTCTTGTCGAAGAGCCTATGGTTGTTCCGTTTATAGAACCGCCAGAAATTGCTACATTAGATCCGTCATAACCAGACGACACAGTCCCCCAAGATAAAACACCACTTCCATTTGTCTTTAAATATTGACCAGAAGTTCCATCTGCTGGGAGCGTGTAATTCACAGAACTAACCGTGCTTGGTGCTGCCAAACTGATTGTTCCGCTTGTTGCTCCACTCAGCTTAATTGAAGATGTATAAATAGAACCACTGACTCCCACGCCGCCTGTTACAATCAAAGTGCCAGTTGCAGTGCTGGTTGAGGTTATTCCAGCACTCATAGTTACAGAACTAGTTATAGAACTTGTATTGATAGAGCCTGCATATATTGCTCCTCCTACTCCCAATCCACCACTAACAACTATAGCTCCTGTTGCGGTGCTAGTCGAAGTCGCTGTGGATGTTATTTTCGTTATTCCACTAACATTTAAGTTTTCGCCAATTCCAACGCCACCAGTTACAACTAATGCTCCCGTTGTAGTGTTGGTTGAAGTTGCAGTAGATGTTACCTTTGTTATTCCGCCTATATTTGCGGCTCCTGCAATTCCGACGCCACCACTAACAACTATAGATCCTGTTGTAGTGTTAGTGGAAGTTGCAGTAGATGTTAATGTTGTGACTCCACCTATATTCACGGCTCCTGCAATTCCAACGCCACCAGTTACAACTAATGCTCCTGTTGTAGTGTTAGTTGAAGTTGCAGTAGATGTTAATGTTACTACTCCACTAGCAGCCAAAGTAGTAAAAGAACCTGTAGATCCAGAAATAGTTGTTCCAGTTATAGATCCGCCCGTGATTGTCACGGCACTTTTAGGCCCTAAATCATTTAATATAGAAAGGGTGTCTGTTCCTGTATTGTAAGAAAATATAATTCCGCTTCCATTTGTTAAGCTGGTGCCGAACCCTGTTATATCGGCCACAGGGACTGTAGGACTAGCTGTCATAACACTGGTTCCACTTCCTTTGACATATCCTGTCAAGGTCGAAGCCCCTGTTCCACCATTAGAAACAGTAACTGGGTTGCTAAAGTTACCACTATTGGCATACAATGCTCCACTAATTCCCACACCTCCTGTTACAACCAAAGTTCCGGTCCCAGTGCTTGTTGAAGAGGTACCCGCATTTGCTGTTATGGTTGTGAAAGCACCTGTTGATCTAGTGGATGCACCTATAGTGGTTCCATTTATTGATCCGCCTGTGATCGCCACACTATTTGGAGCCCCTATTGTATTTGTAATTAACAATATATTTGTAGATGTAGTATAATTTAAAGATATACCATTGCCAGGAGAGAATTCGGGAATACCAGAGTCAATCGCTCCAGCTAATCCGCTGATATCTGATGCCGATATTGTTGCCCAACTTGGAGCAGCACTAGCAGAACCTGTTCCTGTCTGTGTTAGAAACTTTTTAGTGCTTGTAGTGTTCCCAGAAAGTTTAGATAATGTGTTAAGTGAAGAAGAATATAAAATATCGCCTATTGCATAAGAGCTTACTCCAGTGCCTCCACTGGTAGCACCTAAAGCATTTGATAAAATTGCACTGGTGGCGTATATTGTCCCGTTGTTTCTTATGTCTCCTGTTACAATCAATGTGCCAGTGGATGTGTTTGTAGACAAAACATTTGCATTAGCAGATATTCTTGTAAAATTACCAGCCGCTCTAACGTTAACTCCTATTGGCACATTGTCTATATTTCCAGTTATATATCCGCCTATTAGCGATGCAGTAGCGGTCATTGCACCAGTTCCGTTGCCAATGATATAACCCGTTAAAGATGAAGCTCCTGTGCCGCCGCTAGAAACACCCAGAGGGTTGTTGAATGTGGCCGTTGCAGCGTTGATTGTTCCGCTAACTCCTACACCGCCTGTCACCACTAAGGTGCCACTTTGAGTGCCAACGGATGCTAGATTTGCACTAAAAATCACATTGGAATTAGCCGAAAGTGTTGTGAAACTACCAGTATCAGGCCCTGAAAAACCTACTGCTACGTTGTTTATGCTTCCTGATATATCTGTGGCAGGTATTGTGGAGCTTGCTGTAAATGCTCCGCTTCCATGCCCTTTTACATATCCAGTTAAAGATGTAGCTCCTGTTCCTCCATCAGCAACATTTAAAGTTCCGGTGATATTAGAAGCACTTAAATTAACAGCTAATTTACCAGACTCAATTGTTACGCCGCCATTTGATTTGAGATTAGCACTAAAAGCGTTGCCATCTAAAGATAAACCATTTAAGGCAGTATACGTTCCAGCTCCAGAGAATTGTCTCCATAGTATATCAGAGACGCCCATGATAGTAACATTGTTAGTTTGTATCCAAGCAGTTTTACCGTACAAATCTCCTTTTTCAATAAAAACATAATCTCCTCCATGCAAAAAAGATACAGTATTTGCATCGTAAGATCTAGTGAGTACGGTTCCGCCTGTTGCCCATGTGTATATCCCATTATGTGCTGAAGTTGCTTGGTTTTTGACCATAATACGGTCATTGTTTTGTAATGAATAATTGTCTAGAGTTGTTAAAGGCGGCCCTAAAGTTAAAGTGGCCAAAACACCATCGTTGCTTGGTCCGTTGTAATACACGGCTGCTATAGCATCTGTTGTTGCAACTGCACATGATGGATGAAAATTTAAACCTATGGCTACCGAGTCCACATAAGACTTAACTGCTATTTCTTCATTGTTTATTTTTGCTTTGCCTAGACCATCAGGAGTTAAGTTTATATCTCCATCTGTGTTTGTAGAGCTGATTGTATTAGAAGTTATTCTGATGTTCCCAGAATCAGACTGACCGACAAAAATATTATTTGCTCCAATTCCTCCTGAGACCACAAGGGTTCCTGTTGTTGTGGATGTTGAATCTACGCTTCCTGTTAAAACTCCTTTATCAGCATAAAGGCTACCACTAACTCCTATTCCACCATTTGATATTACAATTGCTCCTGTGCCAGTAGATGTTGCATTGATAGATCCGGATACTACGATGCTATTAGATGTGAGGTTTCCACTTAGTCCAACGCCACCGGTGACCACTAAAGTGCCAGTTGTTGTATTGGTAGATGCTATATTACCAGTAAACTCAACTATATTGTTTGATTTTAATGAATTTTCGCCAACATTAAGTTCGTTTGACATTTTCTGTTCCTAAATCTAGATTATTGTTTGACAACAATATCTAGTAATTTGCTATTAATAATCCATGCCGCAACTATAGATATTAAAAACTATTCGTTGTAAAAGAGTCGATATTATGCCTAATTTTAAAATATCAAAAATATCAAATGATTTTAAAGTAGTACATAATGGAGACTCTTTTTTGATATTAAATTCATCTTTATACGATCCAACAGCTACTCCAACAGCTACTCCAACAGCTACTCCAACAGCTACTCCAACAGCTACTCCAACAGCTACTCCAACAGCTACTCCAACAGCTACACCAACTCCTGTACCAACAGCTACACCAACTCCTGTACCAACAGCTACACCAACTCCTGTACCAACAGCTACACCAACTACTGTACCAACAGCTACACCAACAGCTACTCCAACAGCTACTCCAACAGCTACTCCAACAGCTACTCCTTACACGCCATTTGCAGTTGTGTTCAAAACTCCAGTCACAAGCACATATACTGTGCCCACGGGAGCCACAAAGATGAAGGCATGGGTCATAGGTGGAGGTGGAGGTGGAGAAGCAGGTGGTACAGAAAACGAGTCATGCGGTCAATACGGCAACGGAAATAATGGAGGCGAAGCGGTAAGAGAGTATACCGTTACCGGCGGAAACACTGTATCTTATACTGTTGGATCTAAAGGGATTGCGGGAGTACGATTTCCCCCACCTCATAGCACTGATGGAACGATTAGTAGCGTTACATATTCTGGAATTACAATTACTGGTGGAGCAGGGATATCATGGAAAAATCCCACAAACGCTCCCCTGCTATCTATCGGTCTTAATGGCAATTGTAACCGCACTTTTTACAAATCTAATTGGACAGGAGCCTCTTGCACAGGCACTCCTGCTGCAACAGTTGATTTTCAAGGCAGAAATGCTGCTGTATTTTTGAGTGGCAGTACTATGGATGAGACAACTACTGGAAGTGGGGGGGAAGGAACTTACGCAGGGGCAACCGATGGAAAACCAGGAGGAGTAGTTTTATACTTCACTTGAAAAAATGAAAATATCCTATTGCTCTCAAATTAAGAACAGATTTTTTCAATTCAAACAAACATTTGAACACAATTTTTTGCAAATAAATCAAAATAAAAATATCGAATGGATTATTGTCGATTGCGGATCAGATGATGGAATGTCTGATTTTATGATGAATAACATTAAATTAGAAAGAATACATTATTACCAAACATTGGATTATAACGAATATTCTATTCCAATAGCTAAAAATTTCGCTGCTAGATTAAGTTCTGGAGATTATTTTTTCAATCTAGATGTTGACAACTTCGTATCAAATTCTATAGAAAATATAAAAAAATATAATCCCGATGGTATTTGGTGCAATATATTCAGAAAAGGAGTATACGGAAGAATAGGCTGTTCAAAAGATGTTTTTAAAGAAGTTGGAGGTTACGATGAATCCTTTTTACCTGCTGGATGCCACGACACAGATTTCGTGAAAAGATGCGAATTATTAGGATATAAATTTTCTCATATAGATTGTGAATTACTTCCTATATTAAACTCAAAAGAAGAAACTATAAAAAATATGAATTCAGATCTAAGTTGGAAAGAAATGAATGATAAAAACAAACAAAAAATGAATAAAAACTTATCAAATAAGATATTTAATCCAAATAAAAAATTCACAAATTGTAAATTTTTGTATAATTTTTCTGATGTAATTGAATTAAAAAATAATTACTAATTTATTATATGAGTAAAATCCTAATATGCGTCCCATCAACAGAACAAGTTGCTGCTGAATTTTGTCAAAGTTTGAGTATGGCTACCGCTAATTTAGTGGCTGCTGAGCATACTGTGAATGTAGCTTTTAATATAAGCTCTTATCTAGCAAAAAATAGACGAGAATTAGTAGAATACTTTTTAAGTACTGATTATGAATATATTTGGTGGGTTGATTCTGATATGAAGTTTCCCGCTGATGCTTGTGTTAGACTTTTAGAACATAAAGTTCCTATTATAGGGTGTAATTATAGAAAAAGAAGATTCCCAAACCCAATTTTCACATCTCATCGTGCTGCTAGTAAAGAAAAAAGCGTTATAGATGAGGGGGTTTGTGTAGAGCTAAATGATGATAGTCCGCCAACAGAATTAGTTGATATTATGGGGCATGGTTGTTTGCTTGTTAGTAGAAAGGTGTACGAAGATGTTGGCTCCCCTTATTACATTATAGATTATGATAAAAATAAAAAGTTAGAAATAGGAGAGGATATTTATTTTTGTCAAAATGCTAGAGCAAAAAACTACGAAATAGTCTGTGACAATAACCTAAGCAAAGAGATATCCCATATAGGAGTATTTCATTTCAAATACAATCTCTACAGCTAAGTTGGAGTAGGGGTTGGAGTAGGGGTTGGGGTTGGAGTTGGAGTAGGGGTTGGAGTAGGGGTTGGAGTAGGGGTTGGAGTAGGGGTTGGAGTAGGGGTTGGGTTTAAGTAGCTGACTTGACATACATCTAAATTGCAAACCCATCTAATTTCATAGGCAACTAATCCTTTGACTGTGACGTAAAATAAATTATTAAAATTAGACACAATCGCTGTTGTTGAAGCCAATTCAGGATCAGACCAATTTTCTGTTATTGTGCTTCCTATGATGTACGTTGAACTATTATCGCTTCTTATAGCTCCCTGTATAATAAATCCTGCCCCTGCATCTTGAATGCCACCACTAGTTCTAATTGCACTAATACGAGCGGTAAATGTCCAGACAGAGTTTTCTGGCATTGTGATATACGCAGAACCACCACTTAACGATAGCTGTGTTGTTGCCGCATCAGTAGTGACAGCTCTTAAAACAAAAGAACTTTTTTGTGCATCTCCAACAACAGAAAAGCTACCTGCTGCGTGGGATTGTTCTCCATAAAGACGAGCTACAGATTGCTTGCCGCTAGCAACAGAGTAATCATTTTTTGCATAATTATCATAACCACCCAATACAGCACTGTAGTTACCAGATGCATAATTATTCGAACTAGGATTTGAACTGGATATTCCTGATCCAAAAGAGAATGGCCCGCCACCGCCTGCTGTATTTTGTACTGATCCGTCTCCGAATCTAATGACGCCATCAGATGCAATTTTTAAATTATTAATATAGGTGTAATTTGCCAATGTTGCTGTAATATTCGAACCAAGAATAAAAACATTGCTATACCCGCCGTCATTATTATTTTGACCACCTAAAATAGAAGAATAATTACCACTAGAAGTATTAGAATTTCCTCCGACTATACTATAATCGCCTATTCCTTTTAAATATGGAGCTAATTGTGCGATAGATAATAGACTGACCCTACTAGTTGTTGTTCCTGCTTCGTCACTAGCAGGAACATAGCTGTTTGCATAAGCTGCTCCGGGCGTTAATTCGCTAATCTTTATATCAGGCATTTTTCTCCATTATTTTTTACCAAAACATACACACCAATATGGTGCATTATTACTATCATAGCTTACGCCAAAACCAACATTGGAAAGGTTTTTATTCAATATATTAGATCTATGTCCACTAGAAGTCATCCAAGCATTCATTACATCTTGTGGAGTTTCTTGCCCAAAAGCTATATTTTCTGCAACTAGGCTGTAGCCTTCGATAAGATCAGACATGCTAGAATGTCTTAATCTATCTCTTTTTGCCATCCAATCAGCGTGATTTTGGGCATATTCACTAAGATGAGCATCTAAAATCAAAGGATTTTTGGCTCTTTCTTGATTGTGAAGTTGTAGAAGTTCTTGTTCAAAAGAACCAGTTGTTTTTTGATTACATCCTAAAATTGGAAGCAAACAAATAAACAATAAAAATGTGAATTTATACATATCATATATATTGTTGTATATGAAATTTACAAATTCAATCAAAAGCTTGCTTTTTAACCTCTTCGAAAAGCTCTGGTGATGGAACTCTTAATGTGGTGATCATAGAATTCCCAATTTTTGTAGTAGTGATATTGGGAATAGATATAGAATTGAAAAGTTTTATTTTCTCTTGTTTCTTTTTTTCATTTTTTTCTCTTCTATAAGATACTGCTGTACATATTGCGAATGATAAGAAGAATGTAATAAAAATAAAAAATCCTTGAAAATCATTTACAACTAAAAGAAATATAGCTAAAAATAAAACAAATAAAGACAACGAAATAAAATGTATGAATTTAAGATTCATAATTTTCTAACCTCACATAAATGTTTTTTGGAGGAGGATCGAAATACAAAGTCATATAAGAACAAAACCAAGCACGCTGTCCTGATAAAAATCCTTTTAAATTCAATCCTTCTACATTATAGATCCAACCGTTGTATTTAAGTTCAACAAAATCAAACTTAGCATCAGCATTTGGAAAATAGTTTTCTGAAAACAATAAAAGACAGCTATTTTCTTTTATATCTTTTTCTTTACAAACAAAAGAAATGATCTTATCTATTCCAGAAACCAATGGATTCAGTATGACTTCTGTGATTTCTGCTGGGGCAAGATCGTATACAAAATTATCTTTTTTGAAGACCCATTTGTTGTTCTTTTTGAATGGAACTATTGCCCTAATTCCCATTTTAGAATAATGCAATATTTTTTCCATGTTTAACTCTTTGAACGTAAACGAAGGTTATTAACAACATAACAATCCCTAGAACAATAACATCTAGAATTATCTTTTCTTTTTGGCTCTCCCATTTTCATAAGATAATTCGATCTTTCAAAAGGTTTGCCACAACCGCAACAAGTCAAAGATACGAATTGCATCCTGCTCCATTCGCCTCCCCTGTTGTACATTCTATGTTTGTTTTTTTGCAAACAATCTTCGCTACAAGTCTTTCTTTTATTAGAAGGTGTTGCTAAAAAATCTTTCTGACATTCTTTACATTTTTTTGTTATATATTTTCTTGAAACTTTTACAATATAGTTTGGATTATCGTTTTTATTTTTCCGGTTTTTAAACACTATCTCGCCATCAGCAGTAGCTTTTTTTAACACGAGAGAAACAGCCTGTTTTGTTATTCCATGCATCTTAGCAATACATGTCATAGACATGCCTTGTCTTGTCAAGGATGCAAATTCCACTCTTCTTTTTTTCCAAATATTATTTTTTTCCATTTTTCAATTTCCATTTACGAAAGTCAACTATATCGATTTCACAATTTACATCATATTTTTCTTTTGCCTTTTTAGCAAAAGAAACAGCCTCATCCTGTGTTTCAAAAAGAAAATCATAAGGAGGTTTGGGTGGATCTGTATTGTATCTCAGCCAAATGTTGATAAAGCTGTGCCTGTCTACACCAACAACTTCTGGTCGTTTAGCTAGATTTTCGATCTGATTGCATGTAAAATGGTTTAAAGATAAACTTTTTTTACAAACATTGAGAACAAACGAGTCTAATGTTGTTTTTTTAGGCATAAAACGTCTTCATAAGCAAGGGCTTGAGTTTGGCAACAGCAGAAATATAGATCTGTCCTATTCTTTGTCTGCTTAGAGATTTGTCCTTTGCACAATCAGACTGCCATCCTCGTCTGAATCCACAATCAATTCCTATCTTAAAAATTTCAATTTCTTCCGAGGTCAATTCCAACAAAGAAAGTTCTGCAGAACTTAGTCCCTTCTTGAATACAGAAACACAATCTACGAAATCAACCTCTTCTTGTTGGGAAGAAGAAGTATCAATGATGTTGCCCAGATTCAAAGAATTATTACTATCAGCATTAGACTCTCTACAAACAAAACGAATAACATCGCAAAGTCTCGATGTTTGATCTTCGCTAATACCCATAGATTTAACTATCTGATCAAAGGTCACATGTGGTTCTTTGATCTTCGATATGTTGTATTGAATAACTGTTTTGTGATCTTCCAAAGAACGAGGGGAGGTTTTGCAATAATTGTATCTGTACATTCTATCCATATGTCTTTTTAAAGATTCAATAATTATAGTCGAAAAACTATAATTCGAATCTGTGTAATAATACATGGAATTCAACACAGACATGAATGCATCTTGCAACACATCGTGAAAAATGGCACTAGGAGAGATATCAGATTCTGAGGATATTCGGCGGGACCAACTTTTAGACATATTATAACAGATTGGAGCAAAAGACTCTAGAACAACCATTTCTAAAGTTGTTTCAAAATGCGGATGATTTTCTTCTCTGAAGTTTTCAAACACTTTTTGGTCGATAAGCAGGTCTGAGTTCTTTGGAAAAGGGAAAGTCTTGTTGAGAAAAAACGACTTTATCTCTTTTGTTGAAAATTGTGGATATTCCTTTGTCCACTTTTCGATAATTTGGGAGACTTGAAGCAATCTTTCTTTTACAAGAATTTTTTCTTCAGGGGTCAAAACCCGTGGTTTGATATCCATAAAAAAAGCCTTTCTGCCTCTATGTTAGCCTATATTTCCGCCCTGTCAAGGCGGTCCACCCATTATAGGGTACAATTTTTTTCAAACCGATAGGGGGTCGTCCCTGTAAGCTAAATTTGAATTTGGCCTAATTTTTAACTTTGACTTTGATTTTTTTCTTAAAAGCCAAGGTTCTAAGTAAAGAAAGACAGTTGGCAATCTCTGCGGGGCTTTTTTTTGATAAGTCTATTCGTATGACAGGATTGCGAATTTTGTCCATAGGTTCTTATATATGGCAGTAAGCTTTAGTTTTAATAACACTATGATATATTATGCAAAGAGTAAGAAATATATCAGGTCAATCTCCTATAATCATTGTGGCTCCACATGGATACGAAGGAGATGACGAAAGAACAGCTTTGATATCCGAAGAAATAGCCAATAAATTAAACGCCTTTGCAGTGATTAATTTAGGATGGGAAAGATGCAATAAAGTAGACTTTATGCAAGATAAAGCGGATTGCAACAATGTTATTCACTGTTTAGAAGATGTTGTTAGAGAAGAGTTTTTAGAGCCAATTGTTAGATATAAAAGCAAAATACTAGCAAAGCATTCTATGGTGAATATTTTTTACATTCACGGAATGTCAAATAAACATAGAAAAATATCTAATGATCCAAAATTAGATATTGTAGTAGGATATGGAGCAGGACACCCGAATAGCTTTAGCTGCGAAGATTGGAAAAAAAATCTTTTCATATACTTGTTAGAAAGAAATGGAATAAACGCATATGAAGGAGCATCTGGAGGATATATGTCGGGATGGAATAAAAATAATATGAATCAGCTTTTTAGAAAATGGTATTACGAAAGAAATGTACAATCTATGCAGATTGAAATAATCCATGAACTAAGAAAAACTAATGGTGCAGCAAAATATACTGCTGGTTTACTTGCAGAACTAATAGACGAGACAGTAAAAGCAAAAAGCTTTTCACAAGTAATATACTGTAAGTCCTACTGATTATTTGGTTTTGAGTTTTTCAAGATACTCAATATCTTTGTCTGTCACATGAATATAAGTAGGACCTTTGTCTACAGTCCAGTTTTTCTCAATGAACATCATGTCTTTTTTGTTTTTATTTTGCTTTACAATATATGCATTTTCATTAGTAACTAAACCTAGCAAAAACAACTTCTTTTCTTGTGATTGCACTTTTTCTTTTATTTTTTCCAATTCATCTGCTGAGTAGGAGGCAGATGGAGAAACATCTAGCTCTTCTTTTATTTCTTGCTTTCTAAAAGCATTGTCAATAAATCCTGTTTTTAAATCAATCATGTACAAAATAGACAAAATCAGAAAAACAAACATAGAAGCATATAAAAGCCAATCATTAGATGCTTTAGAATCTAATGAAACTTCTTTTTCTACTACTTCATCAACTTTTGCTTGATTACTTTCTTGTATATTAGAAAGCTGATTCCTTAATTCTATTTCCCATTGTTCGAGTGTCATGTTCCTCCTTTAAGCACTCTTATTTAGTCTTTATTTTATTTTTTTTCAAAAACTAATGATTTATCCAAACTAATAGACTCATTGTCTGAGAGCTTGCAAACAACTTTGTTCTTGTATTCTAACAAAGGCACAAGCTGTGATCCTTTTTTTATACACCCTATTCTTGGATTAGAATCTAAATTATACACAAATTTGCCGTAAATCTCATCGTTCTTTTTGTAACAATTAATATCACAATTTGTATAAACTAAATTAAAACCTGCTTCTTTATCACTTTGTTTTTTAACTTTTTCCAACTCAATTATAGACTTTTCTAAAATAATATTAAGCTTTTTTTTACCGATTTTACCTTTATTGGTATCATATAATTTTCTAAGCTTTTTAAGAGATTCTAAAGTAAGAGATGTATGACCCTTTAAATTGTTGCAAACAGCACACATTGTTTGATAATTTGAGTGCCTATCCTCTCCTCCTAAAGCTCTTGCTTTTATATGATCTTTGGTCATAAGGATTAGATTGCCCTTATATTCACCATAAAGATTGAAGTGAGGCGTCATATCTGCTTCATAATATTCTAGAAACATTTTTGTTCCTTTAATACCACAGCAAACACAAAATAGATTTTCTTTAAACATAAAATACCTGTGGGAGTTCATTCTCACACTGTATTTTTTATCGCTATGTTCAAATATCTTTTTAGGCTCAGATAAATCTTTTAATATCTCATCTACAGAAAATTCGCCTATTCTTATTCTGTGAACTTTTTCATTAAGAATATCAATGTTTAAATTCAAAGACTCATCAAAAGCTTGTTGTTCTTTAATCAACTGAGCAATTTTTGCTTCTATCAAGCTTTTTAATTCATTTTTTGAAACTTGAGTTTCTGTTTTGAATTTTAGATTTAAAGTTAATTGATATTTCATCAAGCCTCAAGAAGCGAACATTCCTACGAACTCCTATATTTAGAGTTTTATATCGCAATTCATTCTATCACATTCTGCTTGAATTCTTAAAAGTCTAAAAACCATGACGGCACAGAATATGGCTCCTTTTTTATCTTTAGTCTTTTTGGAAAAAGCTTCTATCCAACAAGATATAACAGGATTTTCTTCTTTTATAATTTCTAATTGTTTCTTTATATACGCATCATCTTTAGCACCTAACAATTCGTGCTCTATGGAAGATCCGACTTCTGGACGAACTACAGGTAATAGATTTTTCATATTTTTGTTCCAAGTTTGATGGAACTATTATATATAGCAAAAATCTACATCGATCAATAGAGATTTCGTAAAACAAAATGAATATATAATTATAGAAGGATTTCTAAACATTTAACAAGGAGGTTAAATATGTTCAAGAATTATTTGCATCGTTTTGTAAATAGCAGAGCGGTAGGGACTTCGTTTTATCCCAATCAAATCGCTCAAATTTACGGATTTCCAAACAGCACAGGAGCTGGTCAAAAGATTGCCGTTATAGAGTTGGGTGGAGGATATAGACAATCAGATTTGAATTATTATTTCGCAAGTTTAGGATTAAATTCTCCAACTGTACAGTTCGTATCTGTAGATGGAGCTACAAATCGACCAACAATAGCTTCATCTGCTGATGGGGAGGTTATGTTGGATCTTTGTATAGCAATTGGAATAGCAAATGGTTGCACACCTAGTGTTTATATGGCTCCAAATACGGAACAAGGATTCATTAATGCAATTAATAAAGCAGTGACCGATAGGGTGAGCGTAATTAGCATAAGTTGGGGGGCTCCTGAAAGTCAATGGTCTTCCGCTGGGATCGCAGGAATGAACGCAGCATTCCAGAATGCTGCAACAGCAGGAATAACAGTGACTGCTGCCTCTGGTGACTCTGGAAGCTCTGATGGGTTGCGTGGAAACAATGTGGACTTCCCCGCAAGTAGCCCATATGTTTTAGCTTGTGGAGGAACAAACTTATCTGTAAAAAACACAGTTTGGCTAAACGAAACTGTTTGGCACAACTCTTACGGAGCAACCGGAGGCGGGAATAGCTCTTTATTTAATATTCCAACTTGGCAAAGAACTGCAATCCCAACAGGGACAAAAAGAGGTGTGCCTGACGTTGCTGCTGTAGCTGATCCAGCAACTGGTATTAGAGTGATAGTTGATGGCGGATTATATGTTTTTGGAGGAACAAGTGCATCATCTCCGATATGGGCGGCTTATATTGCCAGATGCAATCAAATACTAGGAAGAAATCTAGGATTTGTTAATCCAAAACTTTACAGTATTGCACAGTCTAATTTCCACGACATAACATCTGGAAACAACGGGACATTCACAGCAAAAAACGGATGGGATGGATGTACTGGATTAGGTACTCCAAAATCAACTTTAGCTAATCTTCTTGTGAGATAATCAAAAAAAACAAAGGCAGGATTTAAATCCTGCCTTTGTTTATATATAAAGTATGATTACATTTACCGAATTCCTAAAAAATAAGCTTGGAGAAGAAATCGTAGGGCTTTATCCGCCTGCTTATGGAGGAATTGCAGCGTATCCACCTCTGGCAAATCAAACAGGATCAGATCAAGTATACGTGAAAGCTAGCAGGCACAGCGTTAAAAAGAAACACAAAAAGCATAGGAAGCACAAAAAACACGCTAGCAATTAATTACTAGGAAGATCAAATCCGTAATCTTTACATGCTTCGCTAATGTTAAATGGCACCCTCACTCCACACTTTCCATTTGCACACTTAGATTGACTTTGAGAAGGCTGTTGCTGATTATTTTGAACTCTAGAACCAACAAAAGGATTTGATGTTGTTGTTTTGCCTTTACTAGCAACTTGTTCTTCTGGCTGTTTTACCAACAGCTCTTTTCTAATTCGCCAAATTCCATCCTCTTTTTCAAAAAACACTCTAGAAACTTTTGATCCACCTGGTGACAAATCATATGCGATAGCGGCTTCAGCTACATCTTCACTCATAGTCAAAATATGACATTCTTTAAATTTTGCTGATGCGTTGTTAGATGCAAAGAACATTCCAGAGTCGCGCCTTACTTTTTCTTGGCAGCTCTTTGTGAAAAATGATGAATAAGATCCACAATTTTGCTGATTAAAAGCATCTAGTGCATTTTCTACACAATTTTTGATTTCGTTTTCATTATAGACTGAATCGTCTGCAAAAACTGCGGAAGTCAATAGCAAAAAACAAATTAAATATCTCATTTTATCTTATCCTATAGCAGAAAACAACTGGTCTAAACTAATTGCTGGTCCAATGGTAGATACTTCTTCCAACTTATAGGCAGCATACAAAGACTGTGGGGCCAATTCCTGATTTATTAAGCGATATATTTCATCTGGAAGCTTTCTTTCTATGACAATAAAATCTTTATGTTTTGTTATGTTTTGACAAAAAGATCTGCCCATAAATATCCATGTAAAACTTCCTGCCTTCCAGCAATCATGCATGATTCTGGTGCCTTCGTTTGGAAATCCACTTCGCACAGGAACTTCCATGCCGTCTTTTTGCGTGTGGCTTTTTATAGTTTCTTCTATAATAAAATAATCTTTTCTTGATAATTCTTTCTTATCAAGATGCATTCTGACTAGATCATAAGGATTATGAATCCATGAGGGCTCGTATTCATTGTTAGGTATTTTTCTTGAAAGATAATGCTCCCACAACGCATTGCAACTTTGATCAAAAGTAAGATTCTTAAATTTATTTTCCATTTCAAAAACCTAAGTGTTTTTTTCTATTGAAATCCAAGTCGTAAGTTGTATAGGTTATTGGGAAATCTTTATTAAACGGGGTCTTACTAGGATCGCACCAACGCCAAGATTCTCCCCATTTTTCATTCATATATGAATTTTCATTCATATATCTAGCATGATCGACTTTCTCTTTTAGCATTGCATCAAGTTTTATAGTTTGAGAACCACCTTCCTTGTATTCAAGCGAATCTCCATGTAAATAAGGAAGATTCAGAAACTCTTTATCAAAAGGATCGAGAATAATCCTCATGATGTAATCGCAATCTTCTACATAAGCAGGATAAAAATTCTCATCAAACAAACCTATTTTTTGAACAACCCAATCTTTAATCAAAAAAAGATCGTAATATCCTAACCCAAATTCCCCAGACGTACCGTGAACCATTCCTATATTTGACTTATTAGCACTTTTGACCATTGCTTCTAAAAAGTTCGGTGTAAAAGCAACATCATCATTAACGATCAACCAATAAGGACTTAGCATGTAGCATTTTATGATCATGTTCCACACCCCAGCACAACCTATATTTGCTGGGAGATGGCAAACTTTGATCTTTTTCACAAAAGGAAAAGATTGACTTGATATAGATTCTAGATCTTTCTCAAGTTCTCCTTTACCATTATTGTTGAAAATCACAAACTCATCAACTGGGTAATCAATGCTTTCTAGCAGTCTTTTGACCCATTTGGTGTTGTTTACTACGGCGGTTCCGATTACTGGTATCGACATATGCTCAGTTGGCTTCTGCCCTTGCTACAGGCTTCATAGCACTAACTATTACGTGAAGCTTCCAAACTCCATCCTCAAACTTAAGAGTCTGTAGATACTCTACGCACTCGTCTTTTGGAACAATAGCAGTTGAATTTCTAAACTTAGTGGTGCTGCTATCTCTATTTTGTACAATAGTATCTTGAACAATTTTTACTAGAGCATAAGGAAAATTAACTTCTAATACATCACAAGCAAGAAGACTGTAGTGAACGTCATTTTGAGAAAAAGACTTCAAGGATTCTGACCTGAACAGCTCTCTTTGGGGCATTTCTATAGAACAAGAATCCATGGCGGCTTCTATGTCTTCTTTGTTAAAAGCGTCAAAATTTCTCTGCATAGCCTCGTAAATCTTGTCGCTTGTTTCGTCTGCGAAAGAAAAACTCATCGAAAAGGCAACAATAATCGCAAGCAAATATTTCATTTTTTCTCCAATTATGTAATAAAAAGCACATAGGGTGGAGTTTTTACCTCCACCCTATGTGCAACCGTAAAATTACTCTTTATCGACCAAAATATCAGTCACAGCAGCGATCTTTCGCTGAGTTTTCGATGTCTCGGTATCGTTAATAGCAAACTTGCTATGAGAAGGATAACAAACAGGCTTCACAATACTAAAGATTGCTTCCAACTGTTCAAGAGTCTCGCAATAAGTTGCCACACGATCATAAAACCCAGACTTAACTACCACGCCCGGATCTTGCTTCACAACAATGGACTTTTCTTGTGGAGTAAGTGGTTCAACATCACTAGAACCATCCCACATAAGAAGAGCGGCAAGTTTTGCTCCTGCACTCTTTTCTTCTGGAGAAGATTCCATCCACTCACGACCTTCGCCATATCGACCATCAAGTAGTTCTGTAAGACTGCGAATTCCAGTCACAGGACTAAAATCAAACTCGTTCTCAACAATCGACTTTGCATTTTCTGCTGTGAGTCCCACTGACTCAAAGAGTTGGCAAAAGTATTCGATATGATCTACACCATCAGGAATCTTCTTAAACTCAACCTTAAACTTATCCTGAAACTGAAAAAGAAACTGATGATCTGGTTCACCCTTGCTATCTCGCAAAACAATCTGCGGGTTAGATGGACGACACTTATGATCAAAAATCTTGCTGATCATCTGGTGTTCTGCATAAGCAGAGATCAGTGCTTTAGCATTATCCAGACGGGCCTCAACCGCCTCACAGACCGTTTTAGCCTCAATCCACTGTGTAGCCGCCACTTTCGCCCTAGCGTCTAGGATCATCTCCCAACGCTCTGGTTTGCCCTTTGGCTGCGGCTTGACCTCCAGCCCGTGTGCGGAAAGAGTCTTGGTAAGACTTGCGATCACATCCGAAGAACGAGGAAGAGTCCGCATCACCTGTGCGGCTTGCTTTACCGTGGCATCAACCTTGTTATCAACCTTTTTAGTCCGAGCCATTTTAAAAATCTCCGTGAGTCGAAAGCTCCTAAAATCGAATCCGTACCACACAATGTGAGGATAAGAGGAACTTTCGGCCCTAATGTAAGGGTAGCACGAAAAAACAACTTGTAAAGCTGGTCTCCGGTCTGCCCTTACCCCATTATAGGGTACAATTTTTTTAGGAGCAAAATTTAAATTTGACCGCCCGCTAATTCGAAATTAAACTTTCCGTAGAAAAGAAAAAAGGCTTAGACTCATCTGATTCAACCATTGTTAGAATCCCTAATTCTGTATGATGTTTACTTTCGATATGTAATCTTATTGCTAAAGATGCTGCTTTTTTTGGCGATGTTTGTTTTGTAACCAAAGTGTAATCACCACTGCTAACGGTGTATCTTTTGCTCATGATTTCGTCCTAATCCCGTGTTGGAATAAAGACGTTATTGTAATGGCTACAGCTTTTTAGTCAATGTTACTTTGAAAAATCGTAGTTCTGTTCTTGTGCCTCTATTTTCAACCAATTCAAAGCTTTTTCTTTCAATTGTCTGACTCTTTCTTTGGTGATAGATAATTTAGCACTTATTTTTTCCAAAGTTTGTTTTTCGCTACCATTTAAACCAAAGTAAAGCTCAACAATTTGTGCCAATCTTTGATTGCTTGATTTACTATCTCTCAGAGACAAAAGAAGATTTTGCACTATTTCTTTTTGATTTTCGTACTCTTGTTCTTCTTTTACGCCATTTGATTTAGCTACTAGATCGACATCGTGCTTGTCCAAGCTTGTTAATAGACTAGCTTGTTTTTGCTTTATCTTTGAATCTCTGAAGAAGTTCTTTTTAATTACCCATGTAGCATACGTACTGAATTTATTTCCTCTTCGCCAATCAAAATAATCAACAGCCTTTAAAACGTCCATATAACCATCAGAAATAAGCGAGTCTATTAAACTATGTTTTTGATAGAATGTAACATTACACCTCAAAAGCTGCGAAACAAGTCTGAAATTAGATTCCGCTATCTTGTTTCTTATTTTCTTAGACTTTTCAATTAAAGACTCGGCTTTTTCAAGTCTTTTTTCTGATATTTTACAAACACTCAGAAGCTTTTTTGCTTTGTATTTGTAATAATTCATTTGTTTGAACAAATGTTGTTCTTGATCTCTTGAGAGCAAAGCAGCTTCCCAACAAGGACTTTTGTTATTATTTGAAAACTTTACAGAAACAGATGATATTACTATATCTTTGGTTATTTCTAGCGATTTTTTTGAGTTATCAAAGTCTTTGTGATCAAATACTCTATCTGTGTATTTAATAGCCTTCTTTATTCTATCTTCCATAAGAATTCTCCATTGAGAGAATCTTATAATAAATCACACCCTAGGTCAAAAATAATCTTCTAAAGGAGGAAGATTAGGAAGCTGTTGTCCTTTTTTCTTAAACCCGTGCATAAAGATAGATTTGGCTAAATGCAAAATAGCTAATGAAGATATAGCATTCATCCCATGGGATTCTATGGTAACGCCGTTAAAATCTTTTTCTTTTATAGGAATCAAAAGAATAAAAGGCATATTAACTCTTTTTCTCAACTCTTTTAAAAGTTGTTCTGCTGTAGCTAAATTTAGCGTTTCTGTGAAATCTAAATTAAGCTTAGATTTAATGATTTTGACATGTTTCTTCAGCTTGAGAAAAGAAAAAAAAGAATATGTCAAAAATATAAAAGCAAAAAAAGTTAAGAATAAAAAAATGTAAGATATCATTTGTTCCTCAAGAATTCCTAGTCCAATTTATTCCGCAATCTTTTGCTTTCAATATCTTTTCAGCATTCAAAAAGACATAAGAATTAGCCTTTTTCTCAACAAACAAATTGTTTGTCACGCTTTGATCGGATGGAAGAGCAGAAAGATGTATATCGCCGCTAAGAAGTATTTCTTTACGGACAAATAGATTGGATTGAACAAGTTTGTCCAATTCGATAACACAAGAGTCGGTAACTTCGTATAGTTCTCCCCAAATTCCTGTTCCATTGATCTCATCTCTTATTAGAGCAGGATATCCACTATATTGGTATATTTTATAAGAGGCTGCTGTTGCACATATACCTATAAATCTCTGTCCGTCTAGGGCGAAGCTTTTTTGCTCCCCACGCTTTAATGTCCCGTAAACAAAAATTAAATGTTTCATGTTATTGTCTCTAAAGAAAAAGATGTTGAATTTGCAAAAAAAAGATTAAGTGCAAGATCTGGATAATACTGATCATTATAGTTTTCAAAAAATCCTTTATCACATAAAAGATTTTGAAAACCAAAAAAACTATGCCAAAAATCCGCTGTTCCGCATAAAAGTTCAGATGATAATAAAGATCCGTATACGTTCTTAATACGTTCTAGAGATCTTACTGCCGTTACTTTATCGTCTAATTTGTAAATAGAATTTACAAAATCAACAGGTTTTGCTTCTACCAATCTACAGATTACATCTGAAGACGATAGAAGCAAACTAGGATTTACAGACGGAGGCAAAAACAAACATTTTTCATTTTTTAAAATCGTGCTTAACTTAGCACAAATATCAAAATAAGAAGAAGCTTCAAAAAAAGACAAGTCAGAGGCAGAACACAAAGATTCTGCCTCTGACTTGTTATCTTCGTTCAAATTAGCAAATACAAACCCTGATAGTTTGGATTTTTTAGCACTATTTAGCCAATCAATACCAAACAACTTCCAATCAGAATCTGTAAAAAACGTCGATACTTTTTGCATAAACTATACTAGTTATGCTGCTTTATTTTTAACAAAAGTGGGGTTTTCTTTTCCCAAAACAATATTCTTTGTTATTATCACTGTCTCACCAGCATGATCTGAAATCTCAAACATTACATCCATCAAAAGGCCCTCCATCATGCTACGTAGTCCACGTGCTCCAGTTCCTTTTTGGATAGCCTTTTCAGCAACAGCTTGCAGTGCCTCTTGTTCGAATACCAAATCTACTCCATCGCACATAAACAGCTTTTTATACTGCTTAACAAGCGAGTCTTTTGGATCAGACAACACAGAGACCAAAGAATCAACATCAAACTTTTTCAAGGGAGTTATACAAGGCAAACGACCAATAAGTTCTGGAATAAGACCGTATTCGACAAGATCCTCTTCGACCACGTGCTCTGCTGTCCACTCTTTAGATTCTAGCTGATTATTAAATCCAATCGACTTCTTACAAAGACGCTTTTTGATAATTTCTTCAAGCCCCACAAATGTTCCACCACAAATAAATAGTATATTGGTGGTGTCTACTTGAATAAAGGACTGTTCTGGGTGCTTTCGACCACCGGCTGGAGGAACATTACAAACGGTGCCTTCAATCATTTTAAGAAGCGATTGTTGAACACCTTCACCAGACACATCTCTAGTGATTGAAACATTTTGGTTAGTTCGACCAATTTTATCAATCTCGTCGATATAAATAATACCTCTTTGTGCTGCATCCACATTGAAATCAGCATTATGAAGAAGTTTCAAAACAAGATTTTCAACATCTTCGCCAACATAGCCAGCCTCTGTTAGTGTCGTTGCATCTCCAATAGCGAATGGAACATCCAGAAACTTAGCCAAAGTTCTAGCAAACAATGTTTTACCAGATCCGGTTGGTCCTACCAAAAGCACGTTGCTTTTTTCAACAGCAACGTCGTTCAGCTCTTCGTTTTCAAACTTTGGAGCAAATAAACGCTTGTAATGATTGCAAACAGAAACAGCCAATGTCTTTTTTGCCAAATCCTGACCAATAATATATTTGTCCATATATTCAACAACCTTTTTAGGATTGGGAATATCCAAATTAACAATCTCTGCCTCGTAATCGTCATCGTCTTCTTCGACATTACACATCTTATAAGCAAGCTCAACACAATTAGTACAAATGAAGAAATTAGTACCTTTGACCCTGCCGTTTACTTCTTTGTCGAACGAAGGTGATTCTATTAGATGCCCAACCTGCTTACTAGATTTGGCACAAAAATCACAATGAAACATTTTTTTAGCCATAAGGCACTCCTGTTGATTCCGCCCTGTACGCCCATGGGGCTTCCTTGCCGCCCCTGCATTGAGTCTAGCACAGATGGGGCCGGTTGTAAACCGTTGAGGAAATTCAATTTAGGCGAAATCTAAGTTCGAAATGGCTTGATATCGATCCGTAGGGGGGATTAACGAGCGACTCAAAAAAACCAATTTTTCTCTGTTTTTGAGTCTTCGGAAAAGTATTTTTGTGCCTCCAAAAATACTAATTTTTCTTGAATAGCTTCCCAGTCTGAGATGTTATACTTTTTGACAATTTCGTCTAAGTAAAAATGGAAATTTTTACACAAAGTGTACATGCTACGCTTTGTTCCTACATAAATATTGTCTATAAAAATTGAGTTTCTATCAATAGCAAACATTATTTTGTTCTTTGAATCAAAACTGTCTATTAAATTGGCAACAAACTCTAGATTTATTGGCTCCATTCTATCTGTTGCGTATGTGTTGAGAATGTCGAATCTAGTGTTTAATACCGCATCGTATTTGGTATCTTGCTTATATACTTCATTCGCCGCAGTGTATATGCCATGCCACATTTTTTTCCAAGAAAGAATAGGACATCCACACTCTAGAAAAAATACTTTTTTATTAGGAGAACTTGGACTTCCCGGACGAAGACTTAAATCTCTACCTTCTGACCAAGGGCCAATGTGTTTTCGGACCACTTCGGACAAAAAAGATTCTGACCAAGGACCGCCAATTTTAATTTCTTCTAATTGATATAACCGACCAACAGTTCTTCCAATCAACTCTATTTCCTCATCATCTTCGACAAATATTTTTTTAATCTTATCAGAAGTTTTATCGAAATATTTCAATATTTTTTCTTCAGTGATTTTTACTCTTTCTCTTGGCAAAGGTCTCCAGCTTATTTCAGCTTCACTTAAATTCCATGTATGAATGAATATATCAACATCATATAGCTGAGATAGCTCATGTATAAGAACACTAAAGTTTTTATTAGAAGTCGTATTTCTTTCGTGACCACGAATTACTATTGCAACCTTTTTCATGCAATATATATGTTTTAAAAACAAAAAAAGCCTTGCCGAGGAGTTACCCCCGACAAGGCTCTTAATGTGCCAAAAATTAGAACTACTTAATAGACATGAGAGTGGACAAAGCCTTCAAAGCCTCGATGCACTTCAACACGCCACCATTACCAGCAGCAAACTTCTTAGCAGCAGAAAGGTCTTTGATGGAGACTTTGGGAGCCTGTGCAATCTTCTTCGAAGAAGAAGTCTTTGCAGGCTTTTTCCCATTCTTTTTCATCGCACCAGCTCTAATTGTATAAAGCTGTATTCTGCTGGAGGAGGCTGTCTGGGGGAAGCCATTCTCCTTTAGATGGTCTTCGACCTTATTAATCCATCCTTCGGGTGGATTCTTATTCAAAGCACCTATGCTCTTCATATACTCTCTGGCAACGCTAGCCTTGGTAGGCATCTTCTGAACCTTTGCATCAGCCATTTTTTACCTTTCAAAATTAAAAAATTACTAGGCAACCTGATAAGTCTTAGCATCTTTGCTACGAACATCCGACTCCGTTATAAGCTTTTCTTTAACAGCTCTTCGCAAAGTCTGATAAAGTGTGCTTTCATTTTTGTTCCATCTGTACTTGTCTTGATTCTCAAGAAGCTTTTTAGCAATAGTCTCTTCGGTAAGAGGCTCTACGCTTTCCTTAAGAATGTTTATAAGACTTTCCTTCAGAAACAATTTGTTCGGATCATCCACAACATCAGTGGATTCAGATCCTTCTTTAACTTTTCTAACAGTCTTTTTCTTAGCAACCTTTTTTACAGGTTTGCCAGACAGCTTAGAAGTCTGATTCTCAAGCATTCCATTACACTTTTTAACCGTATCGGCCAAAGTGCTAATGGCGGAATCAACATACTCACTCATCGCCTGAAAAAGATTCTCAAAACCCTCCGTTGTTTTGACAAGCTCCTTTTCTACTTTACTGGAAATGTTTTTCAAAGACATTCCATTTTCTCCGCGCCCATTTTTAAAAATTGCGGCCTTTCGGGCATGGGCAGTTTGCCCGCAAAGCTCGCCTTCTAATAGTCTAGACCAGAAAATATGATTGTAAAGCCATAAAATCGAAAATTCTCAAAATTCGAGAATTTGGCCAAAATTTAACCAAAACCAGCACTATCTTAAAGGTGGTTTGGTGAAATTTTCGCCAAACCTACAAAAACAAGGAAATAGAAAGGAAACTAGATGTTAGTTTTAAGCAGAAAAAAAGATGAAACCATAATCTTGAGAGGTCCAAATATGGATGATATCAAAATTACGATAGTTAGAATAGATAATCGCAATAAAGTAAGAATAGGAATAGAAGCAGATAAAGAAATTACAGTATTGAGAAGCGAACTGACTAAAGAAAAATCAACAGAACTCAATTCCGAATTCTAATAGCTCTTCTGGTGTGCATAAAGTTTTGAGAATAATTGTTCGGACTCTTTTGTAGTCTTTTTCATTAATATCCCAAAACTGATATGACCAGTATAGAATTGCATGTGGCGTATATCTTTTAATTCCACCAGAATCAAAAGCTCTATACGCCCATTCAATTATAACTTCTTCAGAGGCAGGTCCATCGGGCCAACCACTTCTATATCCTTCTGGCTTGCAAGGACAACGGCCTTCTGGGGCAAAGATAACTGGGTTCGCTATAGAGCCACCAACCCTTACAGGTTGATTTTGCTCTACTGCTTGGTGCAGCACGATAGGCTTGTCAACCACAGATGTATCTATGGTTGATTCTTTTTCTACTTTTGGCTTATTAAGAAACTGATGTCCGCAATCGCATATTTTGATGCGGACACCAGTTTCCTTGCCACATATAGGACAGGTTCTTTTGCCCTTTGGCATTTTATTTATTAACCTTCGTTGCTGTTGTCGGAGGCATCGTTCGAATTTGAATTCACAAAATTAGAGAAATACTTGATAAGCCTTTCGAGCTTCTTATTGCGAACGGTAGTTCCACTGCCGATCTCAATGAACTCCTTTTGAATCTGATTGAGCTTAGGATGAACATCCTGCCAAATCAGATTCGCCTTCTCCATGACAACAGAAACCTTTTCTTGAGTTTCTTTCTTTACCCTTGGCATAAAATAAACCTTTCTAAATGAAACAAACATTAAAAACCAACAACATCAACATTCTATCAAAAAAAAATTATTTTGCAATACCCTTTTTTCGTTTTCACTGGAGTAGCTCACTTATCGATCCACCCCTGTGAGTTCTCAAAATAGCAGACGCAAAAAGCTTTGCGGTAGAAACTTGATGCAAATTTTCCCAATTATTTCTTTTAATAATGGTATCTGTCACGATCACATTTTCAATATCTTTTAAATTTTGGTCGGCATTCTGTGTAAAAACCCCGTGAGTAGAACAAACACAATATAGATTTCCACCATCTCTCTTTATAGCTTCTGAGGCTTCCCTCACTGTGCTGCCGCTAGAAATTACGTCATCAATGATTATGACGTTCTTGTCTTTCACCTCTCCAACAATTTTGTCGCCTTTGACAAGAGATCCATTTACACGCTCTTTATCGTAATAAACAATATCGATCTGCTTTTTTAATCTATTTTCTAAAGATTTTCTAAAAAATCTTGTTCTACTCATTCCTCCACTATCCGGAGACATCAGAACTATATTGTCTGGAATATTTTTTCCTAATCCGCTTTTTTCATTTCCATGTTTATCACAACCCAAAATGTAATCTATTAAAAGATTTTTTGCTTCCAGATTGTCTACAGGTATTCTGAAAGAATTTTGCAGAGCAGATAAATTGTGAACATCTATAGTCAACAAACGATCTGTTCCTGATGCCTCCAATAGCTTAGCAACATACTTAGTTGTGATTGGTGCTCTAGACTCTGTTTTTCTATCCATTCTAGAACAAAACAAATATGGCACAACAAGACTTATTCTTTTCGCAGACGCATCTTTCAAAGAGTTTATAAAAAACAACAATTTAGTGAACTTCTCTGATGCGGATTCTTTTTCATCTTTGTATAAAGACTGCACAATATAAACGTCGCAACCTCTTACATTGACATCTGATCTAATGTATGGGTCACCGTCAGGAAACAGAGTATCGACATGCTCTGATAGCGGGATATCCAAATGATGGGCTATCTTTTTTGAATAAGAAACATCTCCAAGACCAAATAATTTTAGTTTTTTCATATGATTTTCTTTAAACTATTGTAACGAGCCTTAGTGTACAATAGCAGAAACAAAATCATGGATCAAATTTTTTCAATAAATTAAAAAAATCATCATGTGAATAACCCAACTCAAAAACAAAATAATGAACAAACCTTACAAGATCTATTTCTAATTGGGTTTGCCACTGTAGCTGTTCGATTGTTATGTTGTGTTTTCTAATTTGCCAAGAAGCTGCTAAAAGCTCGTTAGACAAGTTAGAATCTAAAACCTTGTTGCAGTTTTTACAAAAAGACAATCCGTTTACAAGTTTGTTTTGTAAGTTATGTCCACAATTTGGGCATACATTTATCATATCCTATATATGCACCAACAAAAAAATAGGCGGACTAGTAATTTCTTACCAGCCCGCCTATCTATTCGATTAGACGAACCAAATATCAAATATCTTCGTCATCTTCAAAACTAGCAGGATTTGTCTTCTCGTAATCACTAAGACTTTCTGCCTCAACAGCATCTATATCATCTGCATCTTCAGAAATATCTTCATCAATATCTTCGTCTTCGTCTTCGTCTATATCTTCATCCGTTTCATCAATCGTGTGATCTGGGATAGACGGAGTATCTGAGTACGTATCGTTCCAGCCAGTCAACGTATCCATGAAATCATCAGAGTTATTCAAAACATGGTTCTCTAGAGCCATCTTTACAAGCTCCAGAACAGCAACATCCACAATAAAAGAATCTTCTCCAAAGGTTTCGCCATCATTATCAATCAAAGATTGAATGGTCTGGATAACCTTCTTAATCGTTCTAACACCAGCCTTTTTAGAAGAGAATTCATCAACACCCGCCTCTTCTGCTGCTTTTGCTACCATTTTCGCAGAAGCAATAGGCTTTACTTTGCTCTTCTTGATTTCGATATCACCTTCTCTTTCCTCAACTCTATCCAAAACCTTTTGCGATTGTTCAAAAAGCTTTTCATCGCTAATTGTCTCTGCAATTGCTTTCTTGGTTTCTGCTCTGCTCTTCTTTATCAGAATAGAACCAAGTTGCTTATCAAGCTTCTCAGTGTCTTTTTCATAGGCTTTTTCAGCCTTTTCTAAAGCACCGATTCGAACCTCTGATCTCTTATCAAGATCATCAATCTTCGAGAGCAATACAGCCGCGCCACGCTTTATCCTGTCTTCGATAACATCGTTCAAAGTTTCATCATCTAAAGAACCGATCAACTCGTCGGTTTCGTGAAGCCACTTGGAATCTTTTTGGAGAATTTCCAATATCTGATCATCGTTGGCGTCGAATTTTCTCAATTCCAAAACAGCAGCAATCTCATGGCCTTCTGTAAGGTCGATTCGATTCTTGTTTTCTGCCCAGCTCAATACAGAGGCTTCCAAATCATTCTCACAATTAAAAACTTGTGCGACAACATATTCGTAAGCTATATCGGCTTGAATAGCTGCTCTTTCGCAAGTCCTTGGATCTGCGACCATTTCTTTTTTATTGATCAAATAATCCAAAGCTCTATAGCGTCTATCACCACCAACAAGTTGTGGCGACATTTTTCCTTCTGAATTCTTAATCCATCGGCAGATGAAAGGAGTCAACAAAGTTCTCACTTTGATGTTTTCTCTCAAATCCTTTGAAAGATTCTTATCAGAAAGAGTCTCGACACCCTTTTTAGTCAACATTCTTGGGTTAGAGAAAACATACTCAGATTCATCTTCCGATCTATCTGTAGTGATAATCTCGGAAAATGGAATCTTATACAAGTTTCCATGAAGATGTTCTACACCATCAATAAAATTGATATTCATCATCGTAAATTACTTCCTGTAGTTGAGACACTCAAAACTCGTACCCTTTGGTTTTCGAAAAAGGCTTTCTACAACGAATCAAATTAGTTGTTTCGTATTCTTTTTCGCCCAAACTATCTAACCCAACACGCTTCTTACGCAGAACCAAACCTTCAAGTTGTTCGTTATCTAAAGACTCATCAAATCTAGCTCTGAAATTATCAACAAATGTCTCTGCCATCCAGAACTTTGTAGAAATTTCCAGAGCAATTCCAGAAGCACATTTTTTTGTGGGATTATTACAAATCTCTTTAAGGATTTCGATTCTTTGCTCTTGTGTTGGCTTAAAGAAGAGATAGTTGCCAGCCTGCAACACATCGAAAAATATTATTTCCTTAGTAGAATCTACATCCTTATTCATCAACTCGCCATCCAACCAATATTCTTTGTTGTCCTCTAAATTTAGACAAGACAAAAGCTCTTGTCGCTCACTCTGACTCAAATCAAATTTAGAGAATTTGGCACCGTGTCGGCTACCAACAGTTATATCTCTGTTCTTGGCTATATTGATAACGATCCTAGACCCACGAAATTTTCTTTGGGCCAGCCAGTCTCCGTCCTCGTATAGCTTAAGATCAGAGGGCAACATTTTGCCCTTCGGACGAGGTGGGTAAATTATTTTCATCGATCTTCCGTGAAATATCGTCAATCCCTTGATGCCGTGATCCCTCCTGAGAGGTGATCCCTCCTTAAGGATAGCACAAAAAACTGGCTTGTAAACCAGAAGCCAAAAAAATTTCATTTTTCAAAAATG